>Ga0070667_100000208_pt1 | contig 68840 bp, 64 predicted proteins | sample KBSS33metaG_FD_64659 | JGI IMG/M metagenome (GOLD analysis project Ga0070667, IMG submission 64659) | Switchgrass rhizosphere microbial communities from Kellogg Biological Station, Michigan, USA - KBS S3-3 metaG | ecosystem: Host-associated > Plants > Roots > Rhizosphere > Soil ...
TGCATCCGTATACGATGGTGAAAGATCATCGTTATGGTCATGAAGAACATGATGTTTCGGCGATTTTGGATGGTGAAATTGATGGGTTTATTGAAGCCGAACTAAAAAACGTTAAGGAAGAATAATTTATTTTTCTTTATGGCTGATGATCAACAATCGGATTTTCAAAAACAGATGGAGGCGTTAAAAAAAATGACGTCTGGTTCGGGGTCTCCAATTGAAGGTGCGAATGAGGAACCGGCTGGCGAAAGATGGATGCCCGGCCAGAAAAATAGTGCCGTGTTCGAAAAAAACGGGAAGACTTTGGATCCAGACGAAGCCAAAAAACGCATGGATGAGGTTATTAAAAATGTTTTGAAAAAGTATGAAGAGATGGATTATAAAACTTTTCATGATGTGAACGGAATTACGAGTTATCAGCAATTGAAGCAGGTGGTTTTGGATGAAATTGTTGCGGATTTTGGTTCTCAAAAGATTGATCCGGATTTGGATTTTGAATCGAGCCGGATTATGGGTTTTATGTTTTCTTCAAGAAAAGGGAAACAGGATGTTGGCACAGTGAGTGATTGGCCTCGCACAACTTTTCAAACGAAATTGAAGTCGTTTGAGGGCGAAAATAAGAGCAAAATTGACGTGATTCGAATGTATGTGAGTGGCGATGCTTTTATTAAAATTGGATATGGTTTGACGTATGGAAATTATAAAAATCTGAGAGATTTTCAGAAAAAGTTTGAGGAATTTTTTACAGCCGTGGCTTCAAAACAGGAGGATGTAGATGATGGTTCTTATGAAGTTTTTATTCATCAGCATCGGTTTGAAGTGAAGTTTAAAGATGGAAAATACGTGGGAGTAAGCGGAGATTTTAGGGGTTTGGCAGATTCGATGACGAGTGAGATGAAAATGGAGAAATTGCCTTAAATTTGGATATGTTGGGTTGCATAGAAAGATTTTTGTTTCGGGGTTGCAATATTTTGGCGGTGTTTTTATACTGCGATCGTTAGTTTTATAAGTTCTATGGCGCTTTTAAAGATGCAACGCGGCAAAGATAATGAAATTTTGCGTGCGATTTCCAAACCGTTGAAAAAAATCGACCGAAAAACGATGAAGTTTTTGGAGGACATGCGATTGACGATGTTTCATGAAAAAGGGATTGGACTTGCTGCGCCGCAGGTTGGTGTTAATGATCGGGTGGTGGTGTGCAGATTTAATCATGAAACTGATCATGAAATTATTGTGGCGATGATTAATCCCGTGATTACGAAGAAATCTGAGGAGATGGTTTTGGCTGAGGAAGGCTGTTTAAGCTTGCCTGGGAAATATGATGCGATTGCGAGACATGAATCGTTGACCGTGAAATATACTGACCACAAAGGCCGTGAAAATGTTCTGAAATTGAGCGGTTTGAATGCGCGCATTGTTCAGCATGAAGTTGATCACATTGATGGCCATCTTTACATCGACCATTTGATGGATGAGGCGACGTTACGTCTAAAAAAATTGGCGCATCAAGAGGGGAAATAGTTTTGACTTCAATTGGGCTTGGGTTTTAGCGGGTTTCTCTCCGTTGTCTTAGAGGTGTGTTTGTGCTATAATAATTAGATATAAAAACCCACTTTTATGCCTACTTTCGCAAATCAAACTCAAAAAACTGCAATTTTACCTTTTTCTATCGCTAATTTTAGAAAGGTTTTTAATAATTCTCCATCGCTGAAATACATGTCGGACATGGAAATTGAACAGGTTCGCAAGGCGATTGAAGACAAAGACGTGATGCTGTTGGGAAAACTTTATGACATTTTGCTTCGGGAACGCACGACTGATGAACAAATTATTCGTGATTTTGTGATGACGAAAAATCGGATCATCGACAATTTTTTGATTGAAACTACAACGATTGAGAAAAAAATGATTGAAGCACCAATGCGTGAAAAAATAGCCACTGCTGAACAAAAAGAACAAATGACTGCAGAGGATATTTTGAATAATCTTAATAATTAAAAATAATAAAAACTAACATCAAACTTATGAAAAAATTAACATGTTTAACATTTGCAGCAATGTTAGGTACTGCGATTGGAACTACAAAAAATACCCGTTTGGTTTTCCAGGGACACGGTGGTGCTGGCCCAGAAGGAAATGGTGGAGGTGGCAGTGGGGGCCATGGAGGAGCAAATACGGGGGAAACAACTCCAGATCATTCCAAAGAAGAACTTGGCTATCTCAACGATTTTGAAAAACAACAAGAAGCGACATTTGATCTGAATGTTTCGATTGGTAAAGAAAAATTTGATGAAATTTTAGCGAGTGCGAATAAAGCGATTGATGATTATAAGCCAAAAAATCAGTATGAAAATGCTGCAGATAATCAAAAAGTTATTGCTGCCATTAATGCGGCGAAAGCTTCTGCGAAAGAAAAAATTCTTGCAAAATACAATACTGCGATTTCTGCTTTAGAAGAAACTTCTCGAGGTTTTGCAAAAGAAAAATCTGTAGTTTTGACTGCAGCAAGCGGAGATGTTGGTCCTCGTGTTGATGTTATTGCTGAATCTGATGAGGATATTATGAAGCGCGTTGCAGATGCGAACGAGAAATTTGGGAACGACAAAATGGCTACGACATATTTCCCTTATCTTGGAAGTTCCGCCAAATATGTGCGAGGCGGTGAACAGGTAGAAGAGAGTATGACTGGTACACGATATCGTAACATCATGATGGAAATGATTCGTGGTATTTATGTTGCAGAAGGCGAAAAAGCTGCTACTGAACTTTATAATAAATTGGCCATGTTTAAAGGTAGTACAGGAAAAGATATTACTTATGACAACATGAAAGGTGATAAAGATTTCGGTTTTATTTACAAAGCACTTGAACACAAACCGCCATTGGCAATTTTTGATCCGGATACTGATTTTGGGTCTAAAAGAACCGGACAATTTTTTGCTTTAATACATGCTGCAGAATCACAATTCACAGATGATGTGGCCAGAGACGCTTATTACAAAGAACTTTTGAGACTCACTGAAGATTATGATCTTCGACCAAGTCATCAAGATGCTGCTGGAGATCGTTTTCCTTCACCATCGGAATGGATCAAACAACATGCTGAATTTAAAGATGGATTTAAGCCTGATGAAAAAATTGTGGAACAGAAAAAAGGTGAAGCTGTAGATGCGGCGATTGCTGATTTTTATACAAAAAATCCAGAACAAAAAGATAAAGGCACATTGAATCAACAGGGTTTGCGTGCTGTTTTGATGGAAAATCTTAAAGGCAAGAATGACCCAACTGAATGGAGTTCAATTATTCAAAGTACTTTGGCAAAATTTGCGCCTCCAAAAGCTGAAAAAAAGGAAAAGAAAGATGCTGATAAAAAACCTGATCAGGGAAAAGAAAAAACAAAGGAAAAGAAGGGTAAAAAAGGTGGCCGTGTTGGGGAAAATGATTCTCCTGGCGGAAACCGCAAGGGTCGAACTGGTGGCGGGACAGGTGGAAGTGGTGAAAAAGCTCCAAGTGATGCTCCTCCAAAAAAACTTTCTCGAAAAGGGGCGAAAAGCGTTGATGCTTCACGTGGAGGAAAACAAAAAACTGCGGATGCTCCCGTGGCTCCAGCTCAAAAAGAAACTGATGATGGTAAACCTAAAGTTACAGAAATTTCAGGGAAAAGAACTTGGACGGGTGGCGGAGCTTATGAAGATGTTGATAGTAATATTATTGATGCGGTTGGAAAAGCTCTTCCTCTTAACAGAGACAATCCCGTTCCAGATGATGTGAATGCTGCCATTGATAAACTTAGAACAAATAAATTGGCTTATGGAACCTATGAAGTGGATTACGGCAAAAAGGGAAAGGTTAACGTTACGATTGATGATGATGGTGTAAAAATTATTCGTGACAATTATAAACCTAGAGGTTAAATCGTCTTTCAAAAAATAAACACAAAAAATCATGGCTACACAAACAAACACAAATTCGCAGGGAACAGCTAAAAAAATTGGTTTTTCAATTGCCAATTTTAAAAAACTTTTTCGTCAGTCGCCAGCGCGAAAATTTATGTCGGACATGGAAGTTGAACAGATTCGCGTGGCAGTTGAAGAAAAAAATGTTTTTTTGTTGGGAAAACTTTATGACATTTTGTTGCAGGAGAATGTGGTGAACGAAGAAATTGTTCGCCAATTTGTTTTAACAAAAAATAAAATTATTGATGACTTTTCAATTGAAGCAGTGGGCATTCAAAAGAAAACTGTCCAGGCACCGTTCCAGAAAAAAGTGGCTAAAGCTGAACAAGAGGAGCGTTCAAGCGCCGAGGACATTTTAAAAAACTTATAAATAATAAAAACTAACACTAAAAATATGAAAAAAATTATTTGCTTTGCCTTTCCGGAAGCTTTCGGGTTTGGCACCATGAAACGTTTAGCTTTTAAGGAAGGTGAAAAAGCGCCTGAGGCTAAAAGTGATGAGGACAAACAAGCTGCGATTGATCAGGCGAAAGAGCTTGGTAAGCATAGAGGCCGTGAATTAAAGGGCTTTGAAGAAGAGCTTGAAGATTTTGATACGACTCTTGGTCAAGAAGACCTTGATAAGCAAAAAACTGCGGCTTTGGACAAATTAAACAAAGAAGCAACGAGTTATAAAGAGGGTTATGTTGGTGAAGAAGAAGGCAGATCAGCGTATGTTGAGGCCATTGAAAAAGCGAGAGCAACTGCTGAATCGAATCTTAATAAGGCTTTTGAGTCTGCTAATAAACAACTTACTGATGAAGGTGAAAAAGAGTCTTCACAAGCGAAAGACGTTTTGGAAGAGGGAAGAAAGGCTGATGTAAAAGAGCAATATGGAGAAAGTGATCTTAAGACGGATGATTTTCCTTTCAACTCCAGCAGAATTGCTTATGTTAATGACGAAGGCGAAGCAAAAACAAAAGGCACAACAGGAACACACTTTAGAGATACCATGATTGAAATGGTTCGTTCTGTTTATGTTGCTGAAGGAAAAGCTGCAGCAGATGAACTTTTACACAAGCTCCAAACATTTAAAAAAGACCATGGGAAAGATACGACTTATAAAAACATGATCGAAGATGATGCTTTCGCTTTTTTGAAAGAAGGTGTAGACCGGAAAATTATTACCTTTGAACCTGATAATGGCGACAAAAGAGCCATCGTTGGTAAAGTGTATGGTTTGATTCACGCAGCAGATTCTGAAACAGCTTTTAGCGGAGACAAGGCTGATGCTGCAAGAGAAAAATATAAAGCATATTTAGCAAAAGTGGCTAAAGACTGCGCAGACGGAAAAAGTAATCCTGACGAAATCCTTACGCCAGGCGCATGGTTGCGTGATGACAAAGAAGGCAAAGAATTTGCTTCAGCAAATGCCAAACTTGATGAAAATGCCGTCAACCAACAGATTGAAACTAAAGTGGATTCCGTGGTGGATGAATCAGTGTTTGGGCATCATAGCGATCAACGTTTTACATTGAAAGGAATTTTGATGGCTCGTTTAAAAAATGAACCTGATGCTAAAAAATGGGATGATATTATCAAAAGCACGATGAGTGATGTTGGTGTATCGAAGAGCAATTTGGGTGCTGAATATGACGAACAAAGTGGTGAAAAAATGGCAAAATATATTGAAGAACATGCAGTTGGTGTTAAAGAATTAAAAGATGCTCATTCTGAAAAAGCGACCGGCTATGTTGCTGGTTTGATGCTTGCAGCAGAAGATAAATTTAAGGATAAACCAGAACTTTTACAAAAATATAAAGACAGTGTTGAGGCGATGTTGGGTTCGAAAGATTTTTTGGATTCAGATGCTGATGGCAAATCTGTGGCCAAACGTTTAACGCTTGCACAAGCCTTTGTTGAAGATAAAAAGTTTGATGAAGGTTTTGGTAAAGAAAGTGAAGCAATTTTTGAAGCGACTCGCAAACTTTTACCAACACCGGATAAATTCTTTAAAGAAAATGCTGAAAAGGAAAAAGGGAAAGATCCTCGTGATAAATATGTTGATGACCAATTGAAAGATGTCACTGATCCAGCAAAACATGATCGTTTGAAAGGTTTAATGATGGCTTCTTTAGGCCCAAACAAGGACCCAGAAAAGATGGAAGGGATTTTGAAAAAAATGGGTGTGGGGGCAGACATGTCTGATGACGATGTGAATAATATTTTGTTGAAAGATAAAGATTATGGGGAAAACGGAAAAAAATTGGATGAAACTTCCAAGGCTTATATTTCTGGTTTGGTTCATCGTGTTGAACAGTTATATAAAGATAAACCTGAATTTGTTGCAGCCTACAAAGCAGACCTCATTAAATCTTTGAACGAAGATGGTTCAACACATGGCGGTCCGGATAAATTCAAATCGGACACTGAAGATTTGATTGAAGAATTGCGTGATAATAGAAGAGATGCGGAGAGAGGTAAAATGTCTAAAGAAGATAGAGAAAGAAGTGATGCTGAAATTCGAGGTAAGCTCTTTAGTTTAACTAGACGTTCAACAGTTTGGCCTGAAGATTTTTATGAAAATAAATGGGTGATTGAACAGGAACGTGGCAAGAAAAGTGAAGAAACGGAAAAAGAGGAAAAACATGGAAAGAGCTTTTTGGATAAACATAAAGAACATGCTGGATCTGTGGAAGATGCACAAAATGCTGTTGACGATATGTTCAAAGTTTCGGCTCATCCAGAACTCGTGAGTGAAGCTTGGACAACGGCTATGAAGAATAAACTTGAGGAATATAAAACTGCTTTGGGAAAGACAGAAACCGTCGAGGGACGTTTGAGAATTTTGGCTTCAGCAAGAGACTATCTCGATCATTTTGAAAGTCATTGGGAAGAAGCACCATCGGACTCAAGCGATCATAATTATGAAAATGCAGCGAGAAGTTATTCGATGTCATCGGAAATTTTACGTGCAGAAAAAGATGACAAGAGTGCTCGTAAATATTTGACGGATCTTGCTGTAAAACAGCTTGGATTTAAAGCAGGTAGCAAAGAAGTTAAAGATGCTTTGGCTGCGCTTAAGAATGCGAAAGATGATCAATCACGACAGGATGTTTTGGTAGCACAAATTCTTGCTCTTAAAGATAATGCTGCTGCCGATAAAAAGGAGAATGTTCCTTTTTCAAGTGCGGATGATTTTAATTATTACAGAGATTATCAAGGTGCCGCACCAAGTGGTGATGCAAAAAACGATGTAAAAACTGATGATTCGACCAGTGGCGATAAAGGCGATGGTGGAGGTGGAAACGGTGGCGTTGATGTTGGCGGAAATGGTGGAGGCGGCGTTGCTCCTCAACCAAAACCTGTTGATGTGCCACAGGCTAATCCGGATATTTTGCCAGTCAAAGTTGAAAACAATCCTGATCAATCAGTTCTGACTCCACCGGATGCCGAAGCAGCAAAAAAAGTTATTGATGGCATGGTGGACAATGTTAAAGCGGGTTCGACTCCAGCTGGAGTATTGGCTCAAATGAAGGTTATTCCAGGTTATTTGGCTAATGCAAAAGGTTACAAAAAAACTTTTGATTATCAAGGCTCACAATATGTTGCGAGTATTGATGATAAAGGAGAACCTCAGGTTGAAATGGTTCCAAAAGCTCGCCCAAATCCAGCTGATCCATTCTCAACTCCATTGTAAGAGTTCCATGCTCTTTGCGTTCAATAAAAATTTGATTCATGTCGGAAAATTTTCAGGAACAACTTGATCAAAAAATTCAAAAAAAAGAGGCGACTGTTACGTCGACTGATATTTCTGATGCTTATACCAAGACTGTTGAGAATTTCCGCAAGGATTATTTAAAAAATGGGGGCACAGATTTTGAAAAAGACAATAAGGATTTTCTTGATTCTGCTGCTCAAAAAAGGGATGAACAGTTGAGACAACTTGCTGCCCTTCAAAAAGATCTTCAAAAACAAAAAAGTGAAGTGGTGACGCAAACCAATGATGCGCAAAGAAAAGAACGTTATAAAAATGCTCGTGATGGTAGTTGGGAACTTACCGATCCCGACAAACAGGTTACACAAATTGATGATTATGAAGGCACGGGAGAAGACAATACGAATAGTCCTGCGAGAAAATTGCTGGCAGGTTATTTAATGGCTGCACAAATACAAAATCCTGCGATGGTGGAAACTATTTGGAAGCAAGCTGTGGATAAATACAATGATTCACGAAACTCGACTGCTGCAGGAGTGACGGCAGGATTATCAGTTTGGTTATTTCCTCTGGCTCCAATTGGAATTGCATTACAGCCATACTTTCTGAGCAGGAGTTCTATAAAAACGACGGATATTGAAGAAATTGTTGGACAAAAATATTTGTCGGATTTGGGTGGTTCAAATTTGGCGTATCAAACGAAAGGCTTATTGGCTGGATATTTGAGGTTTGCGGATCAAAATCTTTCTTCTGATGATGAGAAAAAAGCTTATAAAAAATATTTATTGGGCGAAGTTGATTCTTCGGTAAAAGGGAAAAAATATCCACCTTCTGCGAACGGAAAAGAGTGGGAAGCTGACAGCAATAAAGCTTCGGCGCAGTTGGATTCTTTTCAAAGTTTGATGGCTCCGGGGGAATGGAAAGATTCTTGGAAAGAGAAAATCGGACAAGCTTATGATGCGTTTAAAAGCGCTTGTGAATCAATTACAAGTGGGGATTCTGGAATGGTTTTCCAAAGTCCGGAAGTGAAAGATATGCTTGGGAAGAATCCAAGTGATTTGAAATTTTCTGATTACGATAAAATTTTGTCAGCAACAGAAAAAGCGCGCGTTGAAACTTTTGCTTTCATGACGCAAAAAAAGACAGAGCTTTCTCAAGGAATTGAAACAAATAAAACCTACATTAATGGCTTGAAAGATCGGAACGGCAAAGTTCATGGGAGTCCGGTTTCTGATGATCAATGGCAAAGACTTGATGGAAGTGTTCAACAACAATCTGCAGATTTGGCTGCGGCTGGATTTGTGGCTGAAAGTTCGATTCAAGATTTGGGAACTGCATTGTCAAAAATGGCTCAGGTATCAGCAGGGAACAATGTGATTAAAACTTCTGCGACATTTTTAGAAGAGAAAATTAAGGCTGGCGAAAGTAAGGAGCCGATGGTTACGAAATTTCTGGGCGAAAAAAACATCACGGAAAATTATGATACTGAAAAAAAACAATATAATTACTCGCTTGGTGATTCTGATTTCAAAATTGAAGGTGAGAAGTTGGTGAGCACGTTTAAAAACCCTGAAGTGAAACAACTTTTTGAAACGAAAGCTTCAAAATATCTTCAAAATTTATTGGATAAAGATGGAAAAATGTCTGCGGATGGACAAGAAAAATTTAATGCCGTTACTTCATTAGTGGCTCAGGCATTGAAGGATTCGACGTTCACATTTGACCACAGTCCTTCAATGGATGAACTTCAACAAGCGTATACGAAACAATTTGTTCCGGTTTGGGAAAAAGCTGGAAAAGATTTTGATACTCAATTTAATCCTGATTCACAAGTTGCTCCTGGTGATAAAGCTGGGGGTGGTTCTGGATTCTTGGGAAGATCTTCGGCAAATGACGGCGGAGGATTTTTGAGTCGTCCGACCGAAAGTGTGGCTGAACCTTATGCAGAACGCTGGGGAAGTGGAGTTGATATTGCTTTGGATGCTCCATTTAAGGGCATAAATGGGGGTTTAATGGTGAGTCCAAAAATTGCAGCTGTTCCGTTTTTGGATGTGAATTCTCATACTAAAGTTCTTGATATTCCTGGCGGAACAGGCTCAACAACGACGGAAATTACTTTAGCGGAACCGAACGGTTTTGTGCATCGAGTGGATAATTTTAGTTTTGTGAAAGTGAATTATAAAGGTTCAGTGTATTATGCGCAGTTGGAATATTTATCGCCAAATCCTGATGCGGTTCAGGCGCAGGCCGTTGCTCCAAAGCCCCCAGAAAGCCAAAACAATATTGACCTGAGATTCTTACAAAAAGTAAATTATGAATATTTGCCTGCATTGGTTTTGATGGCTCAAAATGGAGAAAATCCAGGTGGCGTTCAGTTTGATGTTCTCTATAACAAAATGAATTTGCCATGCCGGTTTACAAAAATTGCTCCAAATAATTATCAATTGGATTTTGGAGGAATGTCATTTAGTTATCCGAGTGTGCAAGAAGCGATGAAAAGTGTGAATGATGGATTTATTGTCAGCAGAATGACACAAGCAGCCGTGAGCAATCCTGCGAATTACAAAGCAGCGGAAGGAATTATTGATGAGTTAAAAGCAGAACCCATAGTTGCTCCAAGTGGTGAAGTTTATTTTGAACTTGATTGGAAAGGGAGTGGAAGAGGAGAAGGAAATGCGCAAGTTTGGGTGAACGTGAAAAAGTTTGGCATTATTGAATATCGTGTTCGTCGTGACAATGTTGGGGCTCAAGGTGAAAGTGATCGTTATGGTTATGCTGCGAATTTTGACGATTTTATGCGACAAATGGCGCATGTTAAAACCTGGTCGGAAAATTATGCTGACCGTGCAGAAGATAATAGATTAACTTCGACTGCGGTTTGGCGTGAATATTTATTTGGTGAGGCTTCAAATCCTTGGAAATTGTATGCAGCAGAAGATAAGATCGGCAGGCCGTTTTCTTTTAGTGTGGGCAGCAATGAAGTTGTTCAAGCGTATTTGGATTGGGGAAGTCATGATCCAAAAGATTTTAATAATAATGCCCGATTGGATTATTGGGTCGATCAAACCGGACGCATTAGTTTTGCTTTAAATTGTATTGGAAAAAAATTAGTAACGGGTGGAAATGTTGCCAACATGGATGAGCTTACCGCTGTAGTTGCTGGGTATAAAACGCAGTATGCTAACGGGGTGGAACAAACAACTCAGAATCCACCCGCAGGAAAGATTATTCCACGAAGTGCAACTGGCAATATTAAACAAACTCCACCTGAAGCTCAGCCAAATTTAGCCGAAAAGGCTGAACTTGATCCTTTCCTTTTGGAAAAAGGATTGGCCGAGAATATCGTAGGACCTTTTTATGGCTATCAGTTAGATGTCATGTCGCCACATCCTCCTAAAAATCCAGAAATGAATCAATTGTTTGGAGATAAAGTTGTTCAATTTATTAGGAATAATCTTTCAAAAGCATCACCAAAAGGACAACAAGAATTTGAAGCAAGAATGGCGGCTGGCGAACAGATTAATGAAAATATTTTGGGTAACTGCGAAGTTTTATGGTTTCCACCAGATATGAGTGAAAAGTTTAAGTCATTAAGAGGAACTTTTAGAAATGCCTACGTAACATCCATTTCGGGTTTTAATGGACGTCCTACTCTTGCGATGTTGAAAGAAAAATATCAGCAAAATTTTATTCCTGCATGGCAAAAAGCCGGACAGGCAGCTGATGCAATTATCAATAGTTAGCCGCGGATTTTTTTGATGAGTTTGATGATTGCGTACCACAATGGTTGGTACGTTATTTCTTGTGCGGGTTGATAATCAACGCGTGCGCCACCGAATTTGAGTTTAAAATCTGTGACTCCGGCCCATGGATGTGTTGGATCGTGGGCAGAGGTGTCGGTATTTTCTGGAGCGATGCCAAGGAAATCGTAATATTTACTTCCTGCGGCTTTGGCGTCTTGAATGGCTTGCCATTGCAATAAATAAGGCGCCATAACATTGCGGTTTTCGTTGGATGAAGCGCCAAAATAATAAATGGTGGTGTCTTTGAATTGCGTTGTGATGAGTCCAGCGACAACTTTATTTTGATATTCGGCGAGGTAGAGTTTGGCAACTTGTGATCCTAAAATTGCCAGCATGTCTTCATAAAATTTTTGGTTGTGCCCGGAAAATTGGTCACGGGAAGTGGTTTGTTGAAGCAAATTGTAAAATGCAGCGATGTCATGTTTTACATTGCTGACGCGGATTTTTACTTCATGTTTTTGTGCAACCTTGATGTTATATCTGCCTTTTGGTTTCATCTGTTTGAGGAGATCTTCTGATGATTGGTTTAGGTCTAGAATAAGCGTGTTTTCCGGCTGGTAATGCGCGTGGGCATGATGTGCGTGAAGGGATTTCCAGTCGATGTTTTGAGATTGTAAAAGTGGTGGATCAAAACGAAAAAAAACGGCGTTATTTTGTTTGGCCAGTTCTTGGATTTTTTGCAAAAGTTCATTGAGAGCGGCTCTGCCGTCGGGATGCTCAAAGTCCGCCAATGGGCCGCGCGGACTGTACAACCATGATTTTTTGAATGGAAGTGTTTGGCGAAGAATGAGGGCTGATGCCACGATCTGGTTTTTGGAATCTTCCACCGCGAAGCACCAATATTTGTCGCGGCCTCCCAGTTTTGCTTGAAATTCTCCCCACGCCAAAGTTTGGTGAACCGAACCAAGCGGATGATTTGCCACAAATTTTGCGTATTTTGCTTCGTCGTTTTTAGTGATTTCTACAATTTTCATGGGCTTTTGGGTGAGACAAAATGTACTTTACCACATTCACAACAGGTTCCAAGTCGGGCTTAGACTAGTGCCCTGGGAGGTATGTTGTCAAATTTCGTGATTTATAGTATAATTAGTAGATAAAAACACAAAACTTTTTAAACAAAAAATATGCTTCAATTGCTTCACATTCAGCTTCGATCTAGTTCGTTTCAACTTTTCCGCAATGTTCGCGGAGTATTTTTCGCTGGAGGTGATGCTCCAAAGGCTTCCGTTGATAAAGCTGAAGCTCCAACCGAACGTCCAGAAAAAAGTTTGGGCGATTTAAAAAAAGAAGCAGAAAGCGCTTTGCAGGATGCTCAAGACGAAATGCAGAATATTGAAAAGCAATATAAATTGCCGAAAGATTCAACTGACGCTCAATTGCAAAAAGTAAAAATGCCGGAAAAAGTTTTAGCTGCTTATAAATTGCTTCGTGAATCTGCAGTGAATTTGCGTAAATTCATGAAAGCAGGAGAAGCGAAACAACGTGAACAACAAGCGGTTATTGAAACAACATTAACAAACATTGATTCGGCCTTTGCCGGAATTCAACCAGGTGAAGAAATTTCAAACCACGATCCATTGGCCGGATTTGAAGATCGCTTTTATCCAATGCACAGTGAGCGTACGAAAGTTATTTTTGATGCACCAGCAGCTCCATCAGATCATGAAGTGGAAGAAGCAGATCCACAGCTTATGGCTGCAAACATCATGGACAAACTTTATAACGGGGGAGATTTTTCTAAGCCAGAAGCTGAAACTTTATCGAGACTTTTTGGGGATAAAAATCGTGTTGAAGGAAAAGGTCCGAATGGCGCTGATTATATTCTTGATCTTTCAACCGATAAAAAATCGGTTCGTATTCAAATGACTGAGGTTCCAAAAGATGTTCGTGGTTCAGGACAAGCCCCAGGCATAAAAGAGTTTACTTCTGTTCGTGTTCAACCGCTTGATGCCAAAAATGCAGGTACTAAGCAGTTTAACGGCCCAAGTGAAATAGAAAAACAACAAAAACAACTTGAGGGAAATCGTGATGAATACAAAAAAGATTTGGCTTGGCTTCAAACTGATAAAGCTCCTGTTGGTTCAATGATTTTTTTGAGCAATGAAGAAATTACTCGTAGAAATTTTGATACACAAAAGGACGAAAAATTTATAGATAGTCTTGTGGTGAAAAAAGCTGCAGATGGAAAACTTTATGCTGTTACGCTTGAAGCTCCGGTTGGAGCTGATGGTGTAGTGGATACAACAAAAGTTAAAGAAACTAAATCCACATTGTTTGATGCAAAAAATATTGATGTGAGCATTGTTTCTCCTCGTTTTAAACCATCACAGGTTGAGGCGAATACAGAAATGCAAACGGCTGAAGTTCGACGTTATTTGGATCAGGTAGCGGGAAATTTGGCTCGCAGTAGCATCTTTGGAACGAACAGTGAACTTTATAAAGATTCTTACAATAAATTAAATGCAGCACTTCAAAAAAATGCGGCACTTGTTCCTGCTGGCTGGTCTTATACATGGAAAGAAACCGGCGTAACTGTTTCATATGACACAGCAAATAAAACGCTTGCTGTTCAGCAATCAACTCCAAAACGTGATGTTCCTCCAAAGGCACCAGATAACCGTTACGCTTCTAACTAAATTCATTCATGACAACACTTAATCTTCAAAAAATGCTCAACGATCTTCTGTCCCATTCGGACAGTGTTCGTTCGTTGCCTGCAGAAAGCCAAGATAAGTTGCGTAAAAATGCGATGAGTTTGCCGGAATTGCAGATGGAACAAATGATTTTGGTTTTGCAAAATGAACAAATGAAGATGAAACCGATTCAACGTGATCTTGATGCATATGCCCGACAAATGGAAACGCTCACGATAAATACCCATATGGCTGCGGGAAAAATGAAACGCAGTTATGCTGGTGCAATTGAAGAAGCGGACCAGGCCAATGTTTTGGCGAACAGCGAAGATCTTTTAAAGCAATTATGATTAATTACAATCTTATTCAAAATACAGAATTGCGACTTTTGGTTACTGCTTCGGAAAGTATCCACACTTTGGAAGAAGCACAAATTCAAAATTGGGTTGAGCGTATTGCCAAACTTCCTCCTGACGGTGAAAAACAGATGATTTTAGCGCTACGGGATGAGCAATTAATGATTCGTAAATCTAAGGCTGCCCGTGGAATTACTCCAGAAAAAGAACTAGCTCAGATTCAGGAAAAACTTGAAAAAGTACATGAAATTAAAAGAAATTTCGAAACTGCTGTTCGAGTGGAAGAGGAATCTGTGGACCAGGCAAAAGTGGAAGCGAATGCCGACAATATTCTTAATTCAATTTAAAAATTATAATTTTTTCTTATGAAATTTACTTGTAACCAATTTAAAAACTTTGCAGATAGTGCAGATTTTTTGCAAAAAAGATTGGTTTTTCAAACTCCGGAAGGTCCTAAAAATAAGCCTGCGGAAGCTGATAAACCAAAAGAAAATGATGCTGGCAAAGAACAAGATCAAGCCAATGCTGCATTGGACAAAAATAAACAGGATCTTCAGAAAAAAATTGATGCGAATATTAATAGTTCTGATCCAGCAATTAAAGCGGCTGCAGAAAAAGCGCAGGCGGATTTGAAAAAGCTTGAAGGAAGTACAGACAAAAATTTAGACGCAGTCCAGGTTCAACAAACGTTGGATACACTCAATAAAACGCTTGAATATAATGAAAAAAATACCCAACTTGAGGGGTTAAAGAAGGATGTGCATACTCAAGGTGAGGCACTGAAAAAGAGTTTTATTGATGATATCAAAGCCAAAAGAGATAGCATGCTTAAAGATCTTACGGGTCCAGCTGAACATATTCAAATTGCGACAGAATTTATTAATGGTTTGACGGAAGAAATGATTGGCGAAGATACGAGTGAAGTTTTGGGAGGAATTGAAGTTCAACTTTTATCTGTTGATGCTTTAAACCCAACCCTTGATGATTATATGAAGAGCAGTAAATCGATGGATGACGCCATCACTTCAGCTACTAAATCTTTAGATGCTTTAAAAAGTACTGATTCTCGATTTGGCCAAGAAATTATTCTCAAAACGAATACGTTTGAAGATAAATGTACTGCCATTCTTTTTACTGAAGCAGCAAAAGATGCAGATACAGCAATTAAAAATGTTGATGACATTAATGATGGTACTCAACAAATTCTTAATGAAATTTCAAAACAACGGGCCGGTACAAATTTGAAAGATTATTATACTTTTGCGAACCAACTCACCCAGAACACTAAAGCTGCAATGGGGATGCTGAGTCCAAAAGATGCTGAAAAGCGTGCGGTTATTTTGGCTGACTTTAACGATAAAATGAACCGAATGCTTAATTCGGTTCGACTTGATGAAGATAAGCAGCCTCCTACTGATACCCTGACACCAACACTTGAAGCGAATTTTATTAAAAAAGATTCCTTTGCCAAAGCGATTGGCAAAGGCACAGAAAAAGAAGCTCCAGCAAAATGGAATTTGGAACATAAAGTTGATGAAGAGCATATTTTTGTAATCAAAGGGACTCCACGCTTTCGTTTGGAAGATTCGGGTATTACTGTGGCAACTTTGAAACCAGGTACAAAAGTGCAGGTTCTTGATACGTCACTTGTTCATGTTGTTGATGAAAATGGCAAACAGGCTGTATATGCACGTGTACAAGTTGATCCTCCAAATGGCGCAGAAGGACTTGTTCCTGTGGCCATGATTAATATGAATAAATCTGTGGGAAAAACTGTAAGACCTAGAGAAGTTGATCTTGATGCCCCAGATACACAAGAACCACCAAAACCAGGCTCTCCTGCGTAATTTATTTATTGAACTTACAAACTTATGAAAATATTTTTCAAACAATTCGAACAAGAAGCACAATTTGGCCTTAAAAGAGCCGTTTATCAGACTGCGAATGAATCTGGTCCAAAACACGCTGAAAGTGCTGATGCAGGCAAAGAAGCACCAGCTGCTAAACCTGAATTAGCAACGAAAGAAGGCCGTCAAAAACTTTATACGGATGTTCAGTCGAAAATTGATCAATTGCGCTCAAAAGGTGATGCAAAAAGCGCACAGCGGGCTGATACATTGGAACGCACATTAAAATTGGCACAAGCAGAAGAAAATCCAAATGAAGTGATTGAAGGTCCGGAAAAAGTTGCTCTCCGACTTTCTGGAAGCTTGGATAGAATTTTGAAAGCAGAACGTGCGCCATCAAAAATATCTGATGCGCAGGCAGCAGGACTTCTTGCTCAATTAAAAACAAGTGATGCAGCAATGAAACAAAGTTTAGGCTTAGATCAGACGGAAAAACCTGAGGCAGGAGTTGTTACTTTTAATGATGATGTTATTCATCCTGAGCCAAGTCCAAAGAAAGCAGAAGAAAAAGCTCCGGATCAAACAACAGAAATGACTGCTAGTAAATACGTCACAAGTTTAGCGAAAAGAGATGAACTACTTCTTCTTTCACCGATGGGAACTCAAAAGGTTTTTGCTGATAAAGATGGAAATCAATGGCAGGTGACTGTTCATGGCAGTAAAGATGGTCAACGCACTTTTACCGCTACCAGATTAGGTTAATTTATAATTCATTATTTGCCGGTTATGGCTTCACAACAACTTTTAGAACAATTAGAACAAGCACTCAATCAATCGGAAAGTTTTAAACTTTTGCCCGTTGAAAAACAACAGGAATTGAAAAAAAGTTTTGCGGCTGCAAGTGATGAACAGATTCTTAAGGCTTTGGATCAAGTAAAAGTTACGCATGAAGAAGAAAAGAAAAATGCGATGATGCGTGAAACTCAAGCACAAAATGCTGCTGAAAAAGCACAGAATTTGAAAATCGAAATGGTTCAAATCAACAAAGAAGAACTCCAAGAAAATAAAGAGAAAGACGCCGTACAATCATCAAAAGAGGCTGATACAATTCTGGCTTCGATTGGTCAAAAAGATAAAAAAAGAAAAAAGTTTTTAGGAATTTTTTAGGTCACTGACATGCTAAATTTTTCTGGAATTAAAAATGAGAAATTGCGCCAACTGGTTTCCGCTTCGGAAAGCATTAAAAGTTTGCCGGAAGAACAGGGCCAGGCAATGGTGGATAAAATGGCTGCATTGCCGGAATCCAGTGTCGGGCCGATGGTGAAAGTTTTTGAAGAAGAAGCAAAAAAAATCGCTGCTGCAAAATTGGCCAAAGGAATTACACCAGAAATTGAACAAAAAAAATTAGAAGAAAAAATTGTAGCGGTCCATAAAATCAAAAAAGATTTTGAATGCGGAGTGAGAGTGGAAGAGGAAAGGGTAGATCAAGAAGCCGTTTTGGTGGCTGCAGATGAGCTTTTAAAAAAACTATAAATTAAATTATTTAATCATTTATTTTTTATAACACTATGAAAAAATTACTACATTTATATCGCAATTTTTATTTGGGTTCGTTGGTGCAACAAGCCCGTATGGCTTATCAAGATGGCGCAGGTGGCGCAGGTGGTGGTGGAAATGGTGCTGGTGGCGAAAAACCAGATAATGGCACAGAGAAAAAAGAAGATGCGGATAAGCCAGGAGATGTGAAAGAAAAAATTGTTAAACTCCAAGGCGAAACTGATGCTTTAAAAACTAAAATTGCTGCCTATAAAGAAAATGCCAATGATAAAATTAAAGCATTAGCAACGGACGCAGACACAAAAATCACTGATATTGAAACGAAATCTGATGCTGATACGCTTACAGAAGACGTAAAAACGGCAACTCTGACAGCTGTTGAAGGTATTCTTAAAGAGGCTGCTGCGCGTGAATCATATGAAGGCGACCGTCAAAGAAATGTAGACAATGCAACTAAACAGAAAGGTGATGTTAGCAAGTTTATCAAAGGCCTTTTGCCTGATGAAATTACTGCGAATTTATCTCAGGGAGTTAAGGACAAACTTCAAGGAATCAATGCAGTTCTTGTTAAAGATCAAGACGCATTTTATGACAAGCAAATTGCTGATGCAAATGCTCTTGATTATGATAAAGACGACAAGGGTGCTGCGATGAAGGATATTCAAAAAAATCTTCTTTCAGAGGATTATCGTATAGTTGCTGATGATTTTACTCGTACTCGAGATACAGAAATTGCGCTCGATGCAGCGAATATGGATCAAGATAAGTTGATTGGACAAGTTAACGCTGAAGGAGCACAAGCTAAAACTGAAGTTTCTCCAGATCAGGATCAAGGTGCAATTGATGCAGCGAATAGCAAGATTGATGGTGTTGTTGCGCAGGCCGCGACGGACCTTGCAGCACTGAAAGGTCCAGATCAAAAACTTCAAAGAGCACAGGCTTTTGCAAAGTTTAAGGATGCTTTGCGTGCCATCAGCAGTCCAGAAATTCCAGCAACTGCGAGATCGACTGAACGTGATGTTGATCGTAAACTTTTAGATCCTCAAGCATTGGTTGATGCAAAGGCAAAAGTTGACACTTTAAGAAATGAATCAGGTAAAATGCAGCAAGAAGCTGGCGCTAAAAAAGGTTCTCATTCCGCGAATGATCTCAATAAAGCTTATACGGCTTTTACTGATCAACAAAAATATGTGAAACAACTGGAAGCTTTCCAAAAAACCCTTAAAGATAAATATAAAGACAATGGCGGAAACGTTCCTAATGATGTTCCCGTAGAAGCTCCAAAGGAACCTGAAGTAAAAGGCCTTGAAGGTGTTGCTGATGTAGTGACACCAATTGCTCCAGATGATGTGAAGGAAGCTTTGAAAGGTGTGCAAATTGTGAATGGAAGTGGCGAAGTGGCGCTTCAAGGAGCTCAGTTTAAAGTTACAAAAACTGACACCGGATACACTATTATGGCTAATGATAATCCAAATTTAGGTCTTTCCGGAGATCTTAAATCTGATGATCCAAACTTTGATCAACAAATGGCAGAAGCTTTGAATAGAGCTCGAGATAAAAAGCCTGTTGTTGAGACTCCAAAGGGCCCATTGGCAAGTAATGAACCAAAAGATGAAGAGGAATAATAATTTAATATCTGTACAATCAAAAAAGAGACCCTTCGCGGGTCTCTTTTTAAGTTTCAAATGAGTTTCGCCGCTTGTGGACCGACGAACCGATTTAGTTCATCTTCTTGCGGATGAATGCTGGGATGTCGAGTTCGTTGTCCGTAGATTTCACATTTTGATTGCTGCTGTTTGGAGTTGCTGAAACGCTTCCATTGCCTGATTGGCTGTTGATTGGAACGTGTTGGCGGAGAATGCTTGGACGTTCACGTGGAGTGTCGTCAAAGCCAGTTGCAACCACAGTGATTTTTACTTCACCAGTGTATGAGTCGTTAATTACAGCACCAAAGATGATGTTTGCTTCTGGATCTGCAGCTTCTGTAATGATTCTTGCAGCTTCATCAACTTCGAACATTGAAAGGTCATTTCCACCTGTAACGTTGAAGAGTACGCCTTTTGCTCCGTCGATTGAGAGTTCAAGAAGAGGAGATTCGATAGCAGCTTTTGCGGCTTCAATAGCGCGATTTTCGCCTGTTCCGTAACCGATACCCATGAGAGCAGAACCTGCGTTTTCCATTACTGTCTTCACATCTGCAAAGTCTACGTTGATCATTCCGTGAACGGTAATAAGATCAGCGATACCTTGTACACCTTGGCGAAGAACGTCATCTACAACAGTGAAAGCTTCGGTAATCGGAGTTTTCTTGTCGATGATTGAAAGGATTTTGTCGTTTGGAATAATGATGAGTGTATCAACTTTGCTCTTCAAATTTTCGAGACCATCGTCAGCTTGTTGGCGACGGCGGTGACCTTCGAATGAGAACGGACGAGTTACTACAGCAACCGTGAGAATGCCCATTTCTTTTGCAACTTCAGCGATAACTGGAGCTCCACCTGTACCTGTTCCTCCACCCATACCACAAGTGATGAATACCATGTCTGCTCCTTCAAGAGCCTGACGGATTTCTTCAGCATTTTCTTCAGCAGCCTGACGACCAACGTCTGGATTACTTCCTGCACCAAGACCACGAGTCGTAGCTTTACCAACGTTAATTTTGATTGGAGCTTCTGAGTGGTAAAGAGCCTGAGCGTCTGTGTTTACAGCAATGAATTCGATACCGCGGAGATTTGCCTTGATCATGCGGTTAATAGCGTTTCCACCACCTCCACCTACACCAATCACTTTAATACAAGCAACCGGATTCATTTCTGGAATCACTTCTAAAGTCTTCTTCGTGCCAAGCTGATTTCCTCCAGAGAACAGATTGCGGAGGTTGTCTTTTTGCTGGTGCTGGTGCTGCTGAGGAGTTGCCATAGATTGAGGAGTAAAAGTATTTTTTTAAAACGGAGTACTATTGTTAAACGAACTTTGATAAATTGTCAATAACATATTGTGATTATGTTTTAGATTGAGACAATTTTGTCCGTTTCTTATGGGAACAAGCCTTTAAACCAGTCTTTCATGCCTCCTGCTGCTTTGCGGAAATTTAAACCTTTGAGCGAGAAGCCATATGTGCGGTTTTCTAAGCGACTACCCCATAAAATGAGGCCAATAGCCGTTGCGTAAGCCGGATCGTCGATCTTATCCACTACGCCGTCGAAGTTCTGTGGGAAACCGATTTGAACCGGTAAATTGAGCGTTTCACGAGCTAAATCGATTGTACCAGGCATTTTAACGCTTGCACCAGTCAAAACCACACCTGCAGGTAACATTCCGTCACGGTGGATTTTTGCTAGTTCGTCTTTTACCAAGATGAAAATTTCGTGATAACGAGCTTCAATAATTTCGGCCATCATTTTTTTGGAAACTTTCTGAGTGTCGATTTTGCTCATCAATGAGAGGTCAATAACTTCACGTTCACTGACGTCTGAGGGGAGACATGTGCCATATTCAATCTTAATTTTTTCGGCTGTATCAATAGAAGTTCTGAGTCCGATAGCGATGTCGTTCGTGACATTTTCGCCACCTACAGGCAAAACTGCGGTGTGAAGTGTTGTTCCTTCTTCAAAAACGCAGATGGATGTTCCACCAGAACCGATGTCTACGACGACTACTCCAAGTTCCTTTTGGCGCTTGCTGAGGACCGCTTCGGCACTTGCTAAACAAGACGGGATGATATCATCAATGTCTACGCCGGCTTGCAATACACATTTTTCGATGTTTTTTACGGCTGGAACCAACCCGGTAATGATGTGAGCATCAACTTCCAAACGAATGCCTGTCATACCAACCGGATATTTGATTCCTTTTTGTTCATCAACGGTAAAAGATTTTGGGATGATACGTAAAATACGGCGATTTCCTGGAATAGAAACGGCTTGTGCTGCTTCCAAAACACGGTCTACGTCGTCTTCTGTAATTTCATTTCCGGCATGGGAAACGGCAATAACGCCTTTGGAATTGATGGATTCAATGTGGGTTCCACCGATGCCCAAAAATACGTGATTGATAGGTTCTCCAGCCATTCTTTCTGCGTCTTCCAATGATGAAGAAATTGAGTTGATCGTTTCTTCAACGTCAATGATTGCGCCTTTGCGCATACCTGTTGAGTTGGCGATTCCTACGCCGATAATATTTGGAACTTGTGCTTTTTCTTCAAGGTTACCGACAACGGTTCTGATCTTAGAGCTGCCAATGTCGAGACTTGCGATGACTCGTGCTTTTGCCATTGCTTCAAATTAAAAATTGAGTGGAAAACACCTCCGCAGAACTATTGTGGGGGAGACGCTGCAAAGAGGAGTTTAGATCAAAATTGCACTTTTGACAACAGAATTTGGATGTTCAAATTGGCTTGCTGATGGGGTGCGAACTCAATTTTTATACAACAATAATGACTTTTTAAAACATACTTTGTTGTTCTTTTTCGGATGGTTCCACCAAATCTTTCAGAAAATCGCCTTCGATTTGTTTGAGCAAAGTTTTAAAATCCAATGATTCAAAAAGTTTTTTGGCGTTGGCGTAGGTGGTACGCGTGAGATGACATTCTTCTAAATTTATCTGAATTGGCACGTCTTTTATGATGGTGGCAAGCCGTTTGCTTAAGATGGCGTCCGGCTCACCCGCTTCTAATTTTTTTCGTTGGCCTGCAGAAAGTTCGTCCAAATGTTGGTAAATATTTTCAAGGTGTTCGTATTTTTGAAGAAGTTCAACAGCGGTTTTATCGCCAATGCCTTCCACGCCTTTGATGTTGTCGGACGTGTCGCCTTTGAGCGATTTGTAATCAACAATTTGTTCCGGCCACAATCCGGTTTTTTCTTTGACCATTGCCGGAGTGAATTCGATGACTTCGGAAACGCCTTTTACAGGAGTGACGACGTAGGTTTTTTGGGTGACTAATTGCAATGCATCTTTATCACCAGTGAGGATGAGGGTTTGAATTTCGGGGTCCGTTTCGGCTTTTGCAGCAATTGTGCCGATAATATCGTCCGCTTCGTAGCCGTCGAGCTCAAACATGGCCACATTAAAGACGTTTAGGGCTTCTTTAAGCCGTGGAAGCTGCGGATAAAGCTCTGGAGGAGGGGCTGAACGAGTGGCTTTGTACTCTTTGTATTCGATATGGCGAAATGTTGGTGCTGCACGGTCAAATGCTACGGCGATGTATTCGGGCTTTTCACGCTTGGTAATCTCGATAAACATCTTCAGGAAGCCATAAATAGCGTTTGTGTAATCGCCGTTTTTGGTCTTAAAAAGGGGCAGCGCATGGAATGCGCGATGGAAAATCGCGTTTCCGTCAATAAGAAGCAGTTTTTTCATACGCGCGGAGCATAGCATTTTAGCCTCTTTTTTGCTATAATATTAAGAATTTATTAGTTCAAGAACCAATGGGCCGCAGCGATCTCCAAAAATTATTGGACGAAAAAAAGACCGCGAAGAAACATCTTTTTGATGAATGCTGGCCCGACGCCAATATTAAATTGCCTTTGGTTTTGGTTTTTGCCACAAAAGAAAAATCTAATCACGAACTTGTTTTTAAACTTTTGGAAGGACTTTTGGTTATGCCAATTCAAATTTTGGTCGTGAGTGATCAAGAAGCTGGCGAAAGTCACAAACATCATTCAGGGAAAGTAATGTGGTTCAATCCAGCAACCGGAAATGACGCTGTGAAACTTGAACAATGGTTATTGGCAGGGGACATGGCGATTATTTTTGATGAAAAAATGGCAACGTTAAATACATTGTTCGATAAAGGAATTGTACCAATCGGACATGAAAAATCTCCGCTCTTGGCGAATTATCAACCAAATGAAGAAACTGGAAATAGTTTTACGTATTCAGATAAAAATCCTTGGGGCGTTTTTGCTGCTTTGGTTCGGGCTTGCGAGACGTTTCATTTTCCATACGACTGGCAACATATTATTCGCGGAATTTTGAAAGTGCGTTAATTTAAACTCACGCTTTTTTTCATATTGGATTCATATTCTTTCATCACAGCGAGAAATTCATCGACGTATAATGTTCGATTTTCTTTGATTGTTTTTGGAGGTACATCAGGAGCAAACTGTTTTAATCCAAGAGCATCTCTTACTCCATTTCTTACCGCGTCAATCTTTTTTAGAGCATCGATATTTTCGGGAGTGTTTTCAGGATTCGGACTTTCGATTTCAATTGATACTGTCGCATGAACTTCTATTGCAAATAGTCCACTTCCAAGCTTTTGATGAGGAGTAAAATCAAGAATCGTTAATTTTTTTCCTGATCCATCGTTTGCTTTAAATTCATCTCCGACTGAATAACGTTCTAATCCCCGGTGGTTTATTGTAGTTTTTTTAGGTGCAAGCAATCCTGGCATACAAATTTGAATAAATAATAGCGCCTATTATAACACTACTTTTAAATTTAGCAAGGTATTCGCTTCATACATAACTAAAAAGAGCCGTTCTCCAAATGAAAACAGCTCTTTTAAAATTGTCAGAGGGATTTTTTAGTCCAAGGATTGGTTGCCGCCGCTTACGCTGCTTCCAAGGCTTGTGATGTTTGAAATGATGTCGTTGAAGTTGATGTATTTGATGATGTCCAAACCGATAATACGGCCAACTGTTCCAACAATCACAACGGACAAAATGGTGATGATCAAACCGATAATAGCGTAACGAATCGTGCTAACAGCTTGCTTGATTTTGTCTTCTTGTCCTCCGGAAAGGATGAAGGAAATACCGCCGATAAAGATGAAAATTACGGAAAGAAGACCGGCAACGATGATGGCATATGCCAATCCTTTATTGATGATTTCAACAATGTCGTAGCGTTGTGCTGCTCCAAGAATGGAATTTGCTGGAATATCTGCCATATGTGTTTGAGTTTAATAAGAATTATTCAGATTGAACTTCGGTGCCATCCGGTTCAACGATTTTGAGGTTTACACGAGCGTTATTTTTGGAACCGATCACGCGTAAAAGAATTCTGAGTGATTTTGCGGTTTGGCCACTTTTGCCAATGATTTTTCCCATGTCTTCTTTATTTACTTTCAAAGTGATGAGCACTCCCATTTCGTCTACGGTGCGTTCTACTACAACATCATCAGGGTTTTGAACGATTTGCTTAACTATGTACTCGACAAAGTCACGGTCGGATCCTTGGGAAAAGTCTTTCGTTGCATCCATAGGGAGAATATTAAGGATTATGTTGGACTTTGCTTGTAAGATTAAGCAGCAGGAGCTTCAGCTGGTTTTTCAGCTTCTGCCTTTGGAGCAGCTTTTGGAGCCGGTGCAGCTGCAGGAGCAGCTTCTTCACCCTTTTTCTTGATATTCTTTTGGCGAACTGCCATGAATTTTTCCATGTTGGCAAAGCCGTTTTTCTTGAGAAGAGAAGCAACACTGCTTGATGGTTGAGCACCTTTGCTCATCCAATATTCAACGCGAGCTTTTTCAATATCGAAAGGTTTTTGTGGTCTTGCAGGTTGATAATGACCAACAACTTCAATGAATTTTCCTTTTACTGGACGTGCATGTTCTGCAACAACAATACGGAAAGATTCTTGTTTTGTACGGCCCGTACGGGTGAGTCTGATTCTTAACATGTATAGGGTATAAAATATATTGTATATGTGGAGCTCGGCTTCGCCTCGCTTGTTATGCGTTTCTTGGACAGTGAGGACTCCGCCTTTGAAGGAAGCAGAGGACTGTTCTAAAAACGGTTCAAGTTTAGCGCTAAAGCGCCGGATGTCAAGCTTTTGGCTAACTGTCGAGCTGATTATCTTGGTATCTGAAAGGAAACTGTAGTTTTATTGCCCGATTTAGCCGCATTAACCATTTTGATCGTGATCGGGAAGCGGTCCAAGATCGTCTCCAGGAAGATGATCTGTCATTTCTACTTTGATATTTTGAAGTGTTTTGGATCCGTATTTTTTGTTGATGGCTTCAAGAATTTCATGTTTGTGCATGGCGATTTGTTGTCCCCAGGCCGAATTTAAAACACCAACAGTTAATGTTTTGCCATCGTAAGATTTTGGAAAACTTTGTTTTTCTGCGTCAGCCGGAAGAAGTGTTTTGGAAAGACTCCGAAATTCATGACAAATTTTGGCTGCCTGCAGCTGTTTTGTGATGCCATACTCAGCTGCGGCTTTGGCGATGAATTTTTGGAATGCGTCATACATGCGAAATTTTTTAAGAATCGATTTCTGTATATATTTTTAAAGTTTCTTCGCACATCGTTTTCCAGGAGAATTGTTTCACTCTTTGGAGGCCGTTGGCAATGAGTTTTTCTCGTAAAGTTTTTTGGCTCGTGACTTCAAAAATTTTCTCAGCCATGTTTTGCGGATCTTGAGGATCGAAAAATACTGCGTTGTCTTTTCCGCAGATTTCCGGAATCGAAGAAATATTTGAAGCAACAACTGGGACTCCGCATTGCATGGCTTCTAATGGCGGCAAACCGAAGCCTTCGTACAGTGATGGGAAAACGTATGCAAGTGCTCCATTGTATAAAGGAACGAGATCTTTTTCTTCAACGAGGCCTGTGAAAATTACATCGTTTTCCAATTTTAGGGTGAGTGTTTTTTCTTCAAGTTCCGGGGCGTAAACCGGATCTTTTCTTCCAGTGATGACGAGGTTTCCATCAAATCCGTATTCGTTTTTAAGGATGTGAAATGCTTGTAAAAGATTGGGAAGATTTTTATGGCTGCGCCAAACTCCGGTGTATAAGAGATATGGTTTTTGGTCTAATTGAAGCTTTTTTTTAACATCTTGGATTTTTTTATCGCCTTCAGGTGTGTGAGCGATTGGTTGGAATTTTTCATGAACACCTTCGTAAATCACGGCGATTTTTTGATCAGAAATGTGAAAAATTTCCTGTAAATCTTTTTTGGTATTTTGCGAAACTGCGATAATTTTTTTTGCTTTTTTGATCGCGGATTTAATGGTGAGATGATAGGCCGCACGATGAATTGGCGAAGACATTTTTTTGCCAGGATAAAAGGAAAGTGTGAGGTCGTGAATGGTGACGACGGATGGTTTTCTATAAAAAATCGGGGCGTTGAAATGGGTGAAATGAACGAGGTCGAGTTTTTCTTTTTTGAGTGCGTGAAGAAATTGCGTTTGTTCTTTTAATGAATAGTGAGGAGCATTGACGAGAACTTTTTTGACGCGTGCATTTGGGGCTGTGAAATGCGAAAATTCTGGTTCGTTAAAAAACAGGACGTATTCATTTTGTGTATCCATGCGGAACAAATTTTCCGTGAGTTCGTAAACATAACGGCCAATGCCGGTGAAACGGGACGAGTACATTCTGCAGTCGATACCTATGCGCATTTTGGAGTTACTTATGAGTCATAGTAATGATACCATTGCTCGGGCGGTGAAATTCTACCATGAAAATCTTATTTGTCTTGATGAGTATTTATGAACGCTAAAGAAGGTAAATTGATGGATGGTGATGTTTCCTTGGATTCATCACCAATAGAACGAAGGCAATCGGGAGTTACTCTTAGTGTTGATCCAGCGCGGACTGTTCCTGCGAATGAAATACATACCGAAGATGATAAAGAAAAAGTTTTTAATTATGTTGCTCATGTTGTTCATGAAGTTATGAATGCTTTGGCTGCGATTGAGGGTAATTCAGCATGCATTCCTGCCCATTCTGAGAACGAAATACCGATTCGTCATATTCAATCAACCACAAAAAAGGCTGCAGGACTTCTCAAAAGTTTGGAAATGATGATGAGATCATATAAAGGTTTTGAAATGCAATTTGTGTCTGTGTCACTTGAAGAAATTATCGAATTTATTTCATATCGAAATCGTATTGAAATTATTCCACACCTTATGGTTGATCGGATTTACGTTGATGGTACATATTTTTGGAGTGTCATTGAAAATCTTATTATCAATGCAAAAAAATATGGGGAACCTCCTTTTGTTATTGAATCGACCATTGAAGATGGAAATATTGTGATTCGCGTTATCGATTTTGGGAAAGGTTTTACTGGTAATACTGAGGAAATGTTTGATCTTTATAAACGCGGACCGAATGTTCAGAATAAAAAGGGGACAGGTGTTGGGCTTCATTATTGCCGTACGATTGTAGAAAAACACTCAGGAACTATTACAGCTGAAAATCATGATGAAGGAGGCGCGGTTTTTACAATTAAGATTCCAAATTTGAGCCCTAAATAGTTGAAACACAAAGATGGCCTTGCCAAAAGAGGGGCTCTTTATTATTATTGGCGAGCAATTTTGTGACATTTTTCATTTCGGGTCCAGATTGGCTTGTGACATTGGTTTAGCGAATCGGACAACGTCCCTAACGGGATGGCGGGCACGTGGAGCGGTAGTTCAGCTGGTTAGAACGCCACACTGTCACTGTGGAGGTCGGGGGTTCGAGTCCCCTCCGTTCCGCCATGTCCGGATTTTGGTAGGTCGGGCAGTGACCAGTTGGTATTCAAAATGTCACTCACAAAATGTACAGCAAAAAGACAGCAAAATTGTGAGTGGGAATGAGCCACACACTCGCGTCCTTTTTGTTGGTGGGCCTTTACCTAGTTGTCTTCACCGAAATTACGAGTGGGAAAAGAACCTTCTTCTGCAACCACTTTTTTGATGGCAGCTTCTTGATCAAAAATCATTTTAATTACAGCATCAGCGCCTTCTTGACTCTTTTTTATATCCTCTTGGTTACTGTCGTGGATAATTTGTGAAAAAGCGGCTTTTAAAATTGAACTTGAACAGATCACTACAGCCAGCATGATGTAATTTTCCCATTCTAGGCGATCGCCTTTTGCAAATTTTTTTATTAGTGAAAAATCACCTTCTTTGACTTCAGTTTCCCATATATTTCTATAGGTCTGTAATGCGTTTTCATAAGGGTAAGCATTCACAATCTGCGACAGATCAACCAATTCCAAAAGCATGCTTGATGGAGAATCGCTGCTATAAAATTCAGATTCTGCATCGAGATCATCCTCCATTAATCTTTTAAGAAAATCTTTTGCTTCTTCGGCAGTAACTACCTTAAGTTTTTCGACGTATTTCATAAAAATTAATTTAAATCATTGGATGATTTAACATTATTTGTTTAAAATGTCAATGGTTGCTTCTTGAGAATAATAGTTCGAAAATCGTACCGTGGATTCCGCCATGTCCGCTATTTGCTGATTTTTTCAGAAAAAATCTTTTGCTTTGTGTATCTTATTCTTTTATTTATTCCTAGTTTTTCCAGTCTTTTGCTGATGTCATAACAAAACTTTTTTATGGTCGTCGCTTGGTTGGCACTGTTTTTTTCCGAGACATTTTTTTCTCCGAAATAAAGTCTTATTGCTTCTGTTATTGTGAGCGGTGATATCCAAATAGCTTTTAAAAAAGCCATTCTCCTTCTTAAATTTGATCCTTCCAGATTAGTACCTTTCTGGTCTCTTAATAGCAGTAATGGGATTATTTCATCGATTTCCTGCCGCATTTTTTCCTCTTCTCGACCCCCTGTGCTAAATGAGCAACTTTCATTATCTACTTTGCAGACATCTCCATGAAGCGAAACACAAAGTACTTTTGTTGTTCCATCTCTAAAAGAGTGGACTAAGGCTTCTATTTCTATCTCTTCTATTTTTCTTCCTTGATTCAGCTTGGGGCACTTCACTGTATTTGCTGATACTAATTCTGGGAGCGATAATTTTTTCATAATTATTGTATTTTCATGTAGGAGGATATTATCTAAAGACTTGGGTGATTTTTGTCAATTCTCCTCATAATGAAAAGGTGGTGAGGCTCTTGGATTCTCCATGTCCGGTTTATAAAATTTCCACGTACCCATCGGTTCCGTTGACGCGGATTTTTTGGCCGTCTTTGATGAGTTTGGTGGCGTTTTCTACGCCGACGACTGCGGGTAAGCCGTATTCACGGGCGATGACTGCGCCGTGGGTCATGAGGCCGCCGACTTCGGTGACGAGGCCTTTGATGGAGACAAATAATGGGGTCCAGCTTGGGTCGGTGAAGGCGGTGACTAAAATGTCGCCTTCTTCTAAATTGGCATCTTCCATTTTTAAAATGACGCGCGCTCTGCCTTCAATGACTCCGGAAGAAACCGGGAGACCTGCAAGTGCATTGGCCGGGAGATTTTCTCGTTTGTAATTTCCGTTTATCATTTCACCTTCAGATGTGAGGATGCGTGGGGGAGTGAGTTTTTCATAAAATTTGTAATCGTTTTTTCGCTGGTTGATGATTTCGTTATCTAATTTTTTGGTGCGGACGACTTCCTGAAGTTCTTGAAAAGTGAGGTAGTAGATATCTTCTTTTTCATGAATGATCTTTTCTTGAACTAGGTTTTCGGCTTCTTTCATTAACGCCTGTTTATAAATAAAGTAACGATTGATCAGGCCGTATTTTGGGTATTCACGATAACCGATGTAGTTACGAACGAGGTCGATTTTTTCTTTTGTTTCTTTTATACGGGGGGCTTTTTGTTCGCCGTCCGGTAATTTTTTCAATCGTTCTAATATTTCTTGTTCTTTTTTCATGGCTTCCTGCAGGCCTTTTTCGAATTTGCGTTTGCTTTCACCAGACGCAAAATTTTTGATGTTACTCAAAATGATATGAACAAGCGTCGTTGGTTTTTCGCTCCAACGGGTTTTGGTGATATCGATTTCTCCGACACAACGCATTCCATATTTATTGAGATATTCTTGAAAAGCTTTTTGAACTTCTTGTCCTCCTTTGAATTTTACGAGTTCTTCCAAAAAGTTTTCGCCTTTTACATTTTGCAAATATTCGATGATTTCCGGATATGGACGAATCGCATCGGCTAGGTCCAAAAGTGCCAGACCCATTTCTGAAGTGATGTTGTTTGGGACGGATTGAGTAAGAACATCAGCAGCATTTTTTTCGTCTAACCATTCGTTCATTTTTTCATTGATCCATAATGAAGCCTCCATTGCAGCCATAAATGTTGCATGACTCTGTGGGTCGAATAAAATCTTTTTTAATTCTTTAAAATCTTCCAGAATAAAATCAAAAAGTTCTGGTCCTGATTTGGTTTTGATATTTTGTTTTGAATTTTCGATTGATGTCTGACTTTTTTTTATTAATTCTGCAACGATTTTTGGATCGTTTTCGGGTGGTGATGGTTGTGTTTGAGGAGCCGAGGGAGCGCTTGCGGCTGCTGCAGGAATCTGTTCTTTCTTTTCGTCTGGTACTGTTTTTATAAAATCTTGATCGATGATGGCCGTGAGTGCATCTGTAATGAGCGGATCATATTTTCCAAAATTCTGTATCCAGTTTTTTCGCTTTTCAGGTGAAGCAAGGATTGGTGTGACATCAACGAACAATCTTCCACCAGCTATCCGCATTGGCGCAGGAGTTGTTAAAAGCCAAAAAGATAATCCCAATGGTTTCATGGCATCAGTCATCATTTGGTTATGGCCCACGGATAAATAGACGTGATTTTCCTGATCATTTGTTTCTGGAACCGGGAATAATGTTGTGATTGGGCGGCTTTGGACAATGTAAAATTCACCATCTGCTAAACACCATTCGATGTCTTGTGGTGCATGAAAATTTGCTTCGATTTTTCTACCAGATTTTTCAAGTTGGAGAATTTGTTCGTCAGCGAGGGCTTGAATATTTTGTTCCTGCTGTGCAATTTCTTCTTGTTTGGTTCCACCGTTTTTGATTGCATGGATCGCCAATTTTTTGGTGGAGATTTTTTTATCGATTATTTTTCCATCACGGATTTTATAATTATCTGCATTTACCAATCCTGAAACGAGCGCTTCACCAAGGCCAAAACTGGCATCGATGGATGTAACTTTTCTGTTCCCTTTGACTGGATCCGCAGTGAACATGATTCCAGATACTTGTGGAAAAACCATTTTTTGAATAACAACTGACAACTGGACTTTGCTGTGATCGAAGCCATTTTGGATGCGGTACATCACTGCGCGATCGGTAAAAAGTGAAGCCCAACATTTGCTGATGTGTTTTAAAATTTCTTCTTTTCCGATGATATTTAAATACGTATCTTGCTGTCCTGCGAATGATGCTGATGGCAAATCTTCCGCTGTGGCACTGGAACGAACGGCGTAGGCATTTTGGTCTCCAAGTTTCGTGAGGTGATTTGTGATTGCTTCACTGATGTCTTTTTCAATCGGCGTGGTTTCAATAATGCTGCGGATTTTTGCGCTAATTTCAGAGATTTTTTTGCTGTCTGTGGTTTTTAAAAGTGTGAGTTGTTCTAACAGCGTGTGAAATTCTGGCGTTTGTTCAATAATATTTTTATAAGCTTCTGTAGTGATACAAAAACCATCCGGAACTTTTATTCCATCAATTCTGAAAAGTTCGCCAAGGTTTGCACCTTTTCCGCCGACCATTGCAAGTTTTTTTTGATCGATTTTTTCAAAACCAATCACAAATTTTTGATCTTTTTGCATAGGTGGAAAAGATTAAAGAATCAGCGCGCACAGAATTAGCCCTTTTGTGAGCCTTTCTTTGTAACATATTCTTTTGCTCTGCGTCAAACAATCCAAACGTCCCGGGTGTATTTATCAAGTGGATTTTTGGCCTATTGGGGCATTGTAGTTGCGTCTTTTACTGTTGCGCGAAATTCCCCGTCAGACATCGCTGTGCAATTGGCTGTGGTTATTTGTTGGCCACTTGAATGTGATGGAACCATGTAGGAATATGTTCCGACCTCATTGCCAGTTTCGTCATAATAACCGTAGCTTCCGGTATCAACGCCCATCTTAAACCAAACATAGACAAGATTACCGGTAGTCGCATTTTGGCACTCTGCATAGACAGTTTGTCCAGCTGGATGAGGAAGATCATTAATGCTTGTTTCAGTTGTATTTAAATGTCCGGCGGAAAGTGAATCGTATTTTTGCGAGCTTTTGTTTGTGATGTTTGCCTTGAGGCGATAAATAATTTCCGCCATTTCACCACGAGTCATATTCTGTTGAAAATTGGTGATGGTGGTTGGTATAGCATGCTGAGAAGCCAGTGCCTCAACATATCCTTTATACCAGGGATCGGAACTTAATGTTGCCGGTACTGAAAGCTTGTTCGCATTCACGATAATTTTCGCTGCTTCCACAAAGTTAATATTTTGGGCCGGGCGGAAAGTGCCATCGGGATATCCGCTGATCCAGTTGCTGGTTTTTGCCCAACAAAGATAGTTGTCGTACCACGCATTGTCTTTTGTTAATACATCAAGGAACATGTCTGATGCGTCATGGAATGTGACTGAACTTCCGTTTGATCTTGCAAAATTTTCCATGCAGAGACCATTGTTCACAAAGTTTGGAGACGCTTCAACAACAATTTTTGTAAATTCCGCACGGTTGATATTAAATGCCGGACGGAAAGTGCCATCATCATAACCGGAAACAATATTATTAGCTTTTAAATAAGTTACTGCATCCTTGTATGGTGAATCGGAAAGAACATCGCCAAAAACAGGTGCATTATAGGGATTATCGTTGTTAATGGTAACGGTTGCAGTATCGTTAGTGGATGTACCTTTGAGGTTAGTTACGCTCAGGTGTACCGTATATATTCCCGGAGGCAAGATTTTTCCATTTATATCTCGGCCATCCCAAACCAAGGTGTAGTCGCAAACCTGATTCAAAGCACAATAGTTGTCCCCATATTTTGTTTGATAAAAAGTTGTTTGATCTTGATTGAGCTCAGCTCGAACTGATTTATTACTATCAAGAATTAGCGCCGTTTCTGACATTGCGGGAATGCCGTTCTCGGAGAATTCGTAATGGATTGTCGCAATTTCTACCGTTAATGGATCAAATGAAGAATTACTTACTGAAATTATAGTTGGAGCTGTTGGGGGATCGTTGGTGATTTTCACAGTTGTAGAGTTTGTCGTTGTTCCTGAGTCATTTGTGGAGGTTACTTTGACTGTATAGTTTCCTGGAGACAATAAATTACCGCTATCGTCGCGGCCATCCCAAAAGAGAGGGTATTGGCAGCTGCCAGGAACGCACTGAGCATTATCTTCAGTATGGTTGATGGTACGTCTAACAGTATTATTACTATCAAGAATTTGAACCATATCGGTTGATGCCGTTTCGGATGATGCTTTTGAGTAGATAATCTGTACCTCTGCCTTGTTAATGTTGGGATTAAAACTTGATGGAGTCGTTGTTACTGCGGTTATAGGTGATGTGTTCGATATGCTTTGAGCCTGAACAATTGGTGCGGTCATGATCAACATCATAAAAAAAGCTAAAATAGCACCTCTAAAAAATTTCAGATTTGTTTGTGGCATACATGAAAGGGTAAATTTTTAAATAGCCGAAGTTAAAATATAATAAAGGTGGCTTATGGTTGTCAAGATTGTGAAACAGAGAGAAAAATTGACAATAAACATGGGTCTTGGGATGATGATCTCTATTCTTTGTGATTCAATATGGATCATGCGCCTTCGGCTTTTCCTTCAAAACCGCCTTCCATGCGGCCGGTGGAAGCTTTGCAAATTGTGGAGGAAGGAAAGGATAAAATTATTCAGGGAACGCTCAAAGATATTTGGAAAATTATAACGACAATGAAAAGTTTTATTGTTGTGGCTTTGACGCCGGTTCGTGAAAAAGCTCAGGATTTTACTCAAATGGAAAAAGAGTTTCTTGCTCAAGCGGCTGATATTACTTTTCCCAAAGATGGGCCGATTTCTATTTCTGGAACTGAAGCCGGGGTTCCGGCATATGTTGAAAACATGGTTCAAAATATGCCTGCGGATAAACGGAAATTGGTACATTTGCTTTTGCATTTTCTGGAATGTAGTCCGTTGGTTTTTGGTCCGCGACATAAACTTTTTTCTCAATTAACTGATGAAGAGAAAAAAGAGGTTTTAATTTTTTCAAATAAGTCTCTTTATTTTAGAAGAGTTGCTGCAGAATCTTTGCGACTGTTTTTGACGATGGGATACATGGCGAATCCAGAAGTTCAAAAACAGGTTGGGTATCATTCGAACACGAATCCGTTTAATCTGAAATAATGGCTTTATTAGGCCACGCCGTTAACAGAAAATTCCGCGCAGTTTTCGCTTTCAATATCGACTAAAACATTGAAGAATCCTGATCCACCATCCATCACGGACATGATTCCTTTTTTCCATGATCTCAACATTAAGTCGTCAGAATCTGGGAAATCGAGGAAATTAATCCAGATAAATTTGTGGCCATTTTTGCCGTTGTAGCCGACATATTGCCGTTTGTAATCAGCGTAGTTTTTGGCGATGTTTTGAATATTTTCCATTTCATAATCCCTGGCATGTTTTTTCTGATCTTCGGGATAATCTTTTATCATATCATCCACGAGGTGATCTTTGTTTGAGATGCATTTTTGCACTATTTGCTCAGCTTTTTTGGCATCATCAATTGTCGGGCTCCAAAGATCTGTTGTCACTTCATCAAAACCCGGATGATAATTTGCGGACTCTTTTGGGAAAATAATTCCATCAGGATTTGTGATTTGTGTGACTGGAACTGGTGGAGCAGTGCTGATAACTTTTAATGTTGCACGATAATTTTCTTTGGAAATTTGTTGAAACTGTTTGCCGCGTTCTGGATCGATCTTTAAAAATTGGAGATTATAATCGTCATCAATATCCTGATTTGATTTGAGATTTACGCTGATTGGATACTGCGTTGGCTGGCCATTTTTGGTGATTTTGAGGCTTATGCCAACGGTTCCTGGGTTTGGACAAGTGTTATCAGTGGGGCAACGTGAATCGTTATCAACATCTAAAAAATAAATATCTAAATTTGTTCCGCTGATGGATGTTGTTTGTCCTGGAACGAGCGTAAATTCTTGATTGATTGCTGCAGTTTGAGTGGGAGGGGTTGGTTGTGGTGTTGGATTAGGAGTTCCGCCAGGAAGTTGTGAAGTGATTTGAGCCGTACAGCCATACAGAAAAATCGCTGTCACGATTGATGTCGTCAAAATTTTTGGAAGTGTTTTTTGCATAAAAAAAATTTATTTATATGCATCATAAATTAAATTCGGGCGCGCCACAAATTGTCGTCCGTGCTGGAAGGTTTGGTGAGATATGGCATTGCCCAATGCACAACTGATGAATGTTCTTTCATTTGTTCTGCTCCAGTGTGGATGAAAAGTACATTTCCGGCTTCGCTTTGCCAGTTTTGGGTGACTGTGCTTTCTTGAATGGATTCGTACGTTTGCTGCAATAGATCAAAAATAGCAGCGCATGTTTCTGTATCACCATCATCTCTTGCAGTATCAAAATAATTTCCGAGTATTACTATTTTTTGTTCGGGTGATTTAATAAATTTTAGAAAGCCACAAAGCATTTCAAAAATTTCAGATTTATTATTTTCTGATTTGATAGCAGTTGGCGCATTTATTTTTTTTACAACTGCTGAAAGTGCTTTCCCAACAACTTCGGTTGGAGCGCTGCAGGTTGCATTTGGACGAGGTATTTCGTTTTTTTGCTGACCAACCACCACGAATTGAACGGGATCTTGGGGCGACCAATCCCAGTGTGGAATTTGTGTTAAATCTTCATAACCATCAAATGCCGTGAGGTTTTCCCAACGTAAGTTTGAGGCTTCATATTCAGAAGTTGCAGAGGTTTTGAGAATCTGCAATTCTGTTTTCAATTTTATACAACCAGCTTTTTTTACATCATGCAAAATTGCTTCAACGTTCGTTTGAATCCAAGTTGAAACATCTTCAATCGGTTCTTTGGGAACCCAAATTCTACCGTATCCTTGAGGAAAATCGGGTGTTTTAAGATCTGGCAAAATAGTTGTTTCTTGGATTTCCGGACCTTTGAGGTGATTCGTCATTTTGATGATTCTGCTTGATAAAAGGGCGGTATCATAAGGAAAAGCGCAATGAAATGCAATTCTTTCTTTAATGGTGTGATTTTGAATGTTTTTGACAAGTTTTTGAAAGAGGGGTTTAATGGCTTATTAACTTAATTTTTATTCATGGAAAGACCGGATTTTATTCCACAGGAGTATGACTTTGCGATCAACAAAGTTATTTCAAATTTTGAAACTATGAATGGGCCCAGATTCAAAGGTTATATTAAAATTATTGTGAGGCCGGCTGGAACAAGATCGCTTCGGTTTGCAGAAATTTACTGCACGGATAAAGATCATAATTCTCGTCAAAGAATTTTTAATCAGTTTTGTGAATTGCTTCGACAAGCCAAAAATGAGTTTGGGGCACGAGATTTTATTTTTGAAATTGTGAATAAAAGAGGGGATTTATTGAAAGAAATTCGTTTGAATGTTGCAAGAAAAATTCAGGCAGTTGTGCCACCTGTGGAAAAGAAAGTGCTGCCTGCGGAAACAAAAGTTGTTCCTACATTGGTGGCTGTGGCGCCTGAGAAAAGAGAAGAACCTGTGATTGTTGATACAACCGTTGTTGATGTTCAACCGAGGAAAAGACGTGGTCGAAAAATTGTGGCTCCGGTTGTTGAAGAGCCAATTGTTGCGGCGCCTGCTGCACCTGCTCCGGTTCCTGAGCCTGTCATTGTTGTCCAAGCTGCAGCTAAACTTACAAAGACTGAAAGAAATGCGGTTCCGCAAGTTTCTGATGCGCCGTTTGAGTTGGTGGCATGCCCAAATCCTGCTGATCCGATTGATTTTGGGCTCATCAAATTTTGGCCGAACGATCTTTCATCTAACAATATTAAAAAAGTTTTTGGGGCTTGTGGAATTGAAACTTTTCAACAAATGTTCGAACTTTTGGGAACCTTTGAACCAACAAAAATTGAATGGGAAAAGTTTATTCAAAAACTCCAAGCTGGTGCGAATGCAAAAGGAATTAAATTAGGTTCCAGCGCTGAAGGGACCTTGTATTGGTGGCTCGGCAAAAACAAAAGATGGATTCGGCCATATACGGTTCCAGCAAGATCTCGATAATTTATTTTGAAATTTCTTCGGCTAATTCCTTGATGCCGATTTTCTTTTCTGCAGAATAGGGGATGACTTTGTGGTCTCCGATCTTGTCCTGAATTTCCTTGAGCTGTCGCGCTGTTCCGCCCTTTTTTATTTTGTCGATTTTGTTCGCCACAACAATAATATCTTTTTTTTCTTCTTCCAAAATATCTAACATTTCCAAATCGTTTTTGGTGAGACCGGTGTAGGCATCAATAATGAGAACGACTTTTTTCTGCTTGTACTCTGGATTTAAAAGATACCCAAAAATTAATTGCTCAAGTTTTTTGCGGTGTTCCCAAGAACCTTTGGCGAAACCGTAGCCTGGTAAATCGATTAAATAAAAAGCGTTGTTGATCAAAAAAATATTTATTTGCTGGGTTCGACCAGGAAAAGAACTGGTTCTGGCCAGTCCTTTTTGTTTGGTTAACGCGTTGATCGTGCTGGATTTCCCAACATTGGATCGACCGATAAAAGCAATTTGGGGAACTCCGTCATCAAAAATATCGTCGACTTCAACGGCACCTTTGATGAATTTGGCGGATTTAATATTCATACGTGGTGCACAATAGCACAGTTATGGTTTTTTGCGTTTTATTAGCTGTCTAAACGAGCCATTCTGCAAGCAATGCTTTGCGCGTTTTTTCTGAGATGACTTGTTCTGGTTGATCATCATCTACTTCGCAATCACCAACGATGTCATCGTCTGGAGTTTCAATTACTGGTGGCTTTAATCCTTCTTCAGGATTTACGTCTTCGCGAGTGTTTTCCATATCAATGTTTTAAAAATGTAGGGTGTTAATTTTATACATTTTTGTGATTTTGTCAAGTCTTAGACTCTTCTGCTATAATCTCGGCATGAAAAAAATCACGATTAAAAGAACTCAGGGAACAAGCCGAATTGAGGCTTTCAGCGACAGTATTTTTGCGTTTTGTATTACGTTGCTGGCTTTGGATATTAAAATTCCAGAATTGAATGTGAATATGAATTCAATGGAAATGGCAGGTAATTTGCTGGTTCAACAATTGCCGCATTTTATTACGTATATTTTGAGTTTTTTGATTATTGCGATTTTGTGGGTGAATCATCATCATTTTTTTGAGAACTTTAAATACACCGACTGGAAACTGCTTTGGTATAATAATTTTTTGTTGTTCTGGGTGATTTTGATTCCTTTCAGTACGAACTTTATTGGTGAACATCCAGGTGTGGCATTAGCTGCCGTTGAATATTCGGGAGTGATGTTTTTGGTGGCGTTGAGTTTCTTTTTGATGGTGCGATATGTGTTTTTTAAAAGCCATTTATTGGACATCGAAATTTCTGAAAAACACCGCAGAGAAGAGTTTCAACATACTTTCCCTGCAGTGATTTTATATGGACTGGCGACCGTTGCGGCGTTTTGGAGATACGAAGTTTCTTTGGCGATTTTAGTTTTGGTTCCGGCACTTTATTTTATTCCGAGTTTTTTGCATCTGGAAAAAAGCATGGTGGAGGAGTTGCCTGAGAATTAGATTTGGCTTTCTATTGACAATATTGCTACTTCGGCTATGATTTTCTCCTTTTTTATTTATCATGCTTCAAAGGAGAGAAGATCATTCCGAAGAAACAGAAAAACCATTACGTGATCAAATTATTGAGCTTTTTAAAACCTCGGATAAATGTTTTAGAGTGAAACTTTACCGTATTTTGCGCAAAAAACAGGATGTGGATGATTGTTTACAAGAAGCCTATTTGCAAGCAGTTAGGGGTTTGGATACATATGATGACCGTGGTGAACTTGAAGCATGGCTCATGAGGATCGTTGTGAATACGGGATTGATGAAATTAAGAACGAGAAAACAGTTTAATGGAAGGATGATTATTTTTGATGCACAAGACCTCACCCGGCTCGTGGAAAATGATGTTGGATCTGTTGATTCGGCGGATGGATTACAAAATGAACGTCCTGCAATCAGGCCTGCAGAAAGTTCTTATCTTTTTGAACGACATGTTGATCCAGAGATTTGTTTGCAACAAAAAGAGACTCGGCTCATTGTGGAAAGAGCGATTGAAACCCTTCCTGATAGGGAAAAACATGCAATTATGTCATTCTATTTCGCCGACCAAAACCTGAAAGAAATTTCAGAAAAAACTGGCGTTCCAATGGGAACGATTTCAGTTCAACTTACCAATGGCCGACGAGCATTAAGAAAAATACTTCAAGACGAAAATTTATAATTTTATTGTTTCGAGGACAAAGTGGCTGAAGGAGGTTCATTTGGCGTGACTGAATCGGAAGGTCCGGTTGGTTTTCCTGAACCTTTCTTTCTGCTGGAAATCACGAATCCAATAATTGCTCCCGCTATAATGATCGCTGCAACTAAAGCCACGATGTTGTGAAAAATCATGGAAATAACAATCGTGATGGCTGTTAAAATAAGCGCAATAATGAAGGTTGCAATGTTGATCAAAAAGCCGCTTACTGATTCCAACATTGGGATGAATCCCGTGAGAACGCTTAATGGAGCCAACGCCATGCCTAATCCTGCCCACATCAAAATGAAACCGAGGAAGCGGAAGGCCCAAATTGTGACTGAATATTCTTTGTGAAGAGAAGTGATGGCTTCTTCCTTTGTTCCTTTATAGAGGAAAAAGAGTTCGTTGTTTTTATCGTCAGCGTAGGAAGAAATGGTTGTGCCGTTTAATTTTCCAAAAATTGTGGCGCTTCCTGAAGCGCTGATGATGGAATATTTGATTCTGATATCGCCAACGACTGGATTTTTATAATCTTTTCCGATGTAAATGTAACTGTCGTTTGTTAATGAAGCCCCGACTGGAACTGTGACGTTTTGCGCAGTTAAATTGAGCGGAGTAAAATCTGGGAGTTGGACTGATGTTGGGTCGAATTGATAGATTCCAACTTTTGCTGAGTCGACGGTTTTAGTTGTTGGTTGAACTGCTAATTCCGGGTTGGTGTGGCCTGCCGGTTGTCTAAAATTGTCTGATGCATCGGGATGTGCGGTCCAGTCAGTGTTGTAAGTGTAAGTTGTTTCTTTGGTTTCATTTCCGCCAGTATTTGAAGTGGTTGTTGTGGAAGAATGTTCGTTCCAGGCAAATTGTTCAACGTTTCTTTTTACTGCGATATAGCTGCCTGCGTTGAATGCAATTTTGCCGTTGAGATTTGCATCGATCTGATCGCCAACAGTTTTGTCGGTTGAAAGTTCGCCTGTGGTGTCGATGAGTTTTCCTGTTAATGAAGCGTCAGCGGGTGTAGTGGAAGTGACATCTGTAGCTGTTTTTGCAATGAGTGAATAATCAACTTGGCCTTCGTTCCAATATAACAAAACGAACGATCCGAAAAATAAAATGATTCCGAGAATAATTCCTTTGAATGATTTACCAATTCTTTGACCGTAAGAAGTGGTGGTCGTTGTTCTAAAAAAGTCTGTCATAAAGAGGGATAAGGATGTTTTGATTTTAGCTTATCCTCAAAATGATGGCTATATGAGATGTATAGTCTTCTTTAATGTGCTAACGGTCGAATTTTCCGATGTTGAGTTTGCGGTGGATTTCGGCTGTGCGGGCGTCGATTTCTGGAGCGGCTTCGGGGTAGATGATGTTACTTGTATTTCCTTGAATATTCGTCATTCTCATAAAAGCTTTTTCAATATGTGCTCGCATTTTTGGATCTGAATGGGTGAGTGAAGTTGGTAATGCAGAATATTCTAGTGCTTGAAAATATTCAGGATGTTGAAGGAACTGTTCAACATATTTTTTATTTTTGGGATCAGCCCAACCATTATTTCCAGGCACAATAGATTTGGCAATGTATGGGCGGGGAGTGGCACCATAACATTCAGCCATATCCATAACAAACTCTACTCCTTCTTGGATTGTTTTTGGTGTGTCTTCATCATGTCCAATTACCATAAAAATTTCAGGCGTAATATTGAAATCCTGACGCGTTAGTCTTATTGCGTCATAACAATCATTTATTTTATTGTGTCCTTTTTTAATTTTTTTCCAAACTTTTGGAGCAAATCCATCAACGCCGAAACCGATAGACCAAAGCCCCGCATCAACCATTGCCGTTATGGCTTCCTTGTCTTCACGGTAGGTTTTCATAAACTCAGCAGTTGTGGAAAGTCCTCGTAATTTAAAGATAAAACCTGGATTGTCTTTTTTAATATTTTGAACAATCTTTGCAAATTGTTTGAGTTTTTGAGGAGTTTGAAATGTATCAAGATTGGAGAGATAAATATCAAAAGTATTTACACCAAGTTTTTTTGCACGTTCAACCATGTATTTTAATTCGTCTTCTACAATGGAAAGGTTGCGATACTTTTCCGTAACCTTGCTGACTTCGCCTGTTATTGGGTCGCGAAAAGTACGATTCGCTGCACAAAATTCGCATCCATATTTACAGCCTTGCGAAAGGTAAAAACAGAATTCATGCTCCATATATTCTTTAAAATCTTCGTCGGAAATTTTTTCGTAGGCGGGAATAAGGGATGTTTCTTCGTGCGCGGGCATGGCGCGAAGTTCGATTCCGAGCAGTTTTTTGAGTGTATTTTCATTGTTCCCATTAAAAACATTTGCTCCAAAAAGTTTATCGAATTCTGTTTCTTTTAAGCCGTTTATTACTTGACCACCTAAAATGAGTTTTGCTTCCGAGCCGAGTGCTTTTATGATCTGACGTTTGAGTTCAATCGCAATAGGAATGTATGGAGCTCCAACAACGTTTGCTCCAATTATTTGATTATTAAAATTCGGTTTGTGTAAATTTGCATCCTGCATTTCCACATCCCCACCCGCAGCCAGAATGCGGCCTGCAACTGTTGCGTGTGATGATGGTAAGTAAATGTGCCCTTTTCCTTCTTCTGGAGCCAAACTATGGCGAGGTTGAATGAGTGTGATTTTTTCCATAGGTGTCGTTTGAAATGATGGAACGACACCGTATAATTATTTTTGAACACAACAAAAAGAGTTCTTTTTTATGAACTCATATCCTGAATTACATTTGTTTTAAGCCCTTAATGACGCGTTGGAATTTCTCATGACTTTGAGAAAATTAAACACTAGCCCACATTTTTTTGAAATTGCTGGTGTACATTTTAATGAGACCTGGATCATTAATAACTATTGCGCGCTTTCCAACTTCGGCATCATTTTGCCAAATTGTGACTTGCTTATCGTAAATATGAGCCATTACATTTTGATTTAATGGATCAATCAAAAGTTTGCCGTTTCTTAATTCTTGCTGATTATTTTTTAAAAGTTCACGCGTGTGTTCGCCAAGAGTTGTAAATACTGCATCAATTGTTTTCCCTTTTCTGGAACGCATAGAAACAAAATCTGAAACCGGTTTTTCTCCGCCTACCGCGTAAAAATTTTCCGCTGAACCGTAGCAAAAAATATGGTTCCAATCAGCATTAATGAGTTTATAACAATGATCTGATATCTGATTTTGATCACTGAAAATTTCTACCGGTTCTTCGGTTTCTTGATAGTTGGTGAGGTTCATTAAGTTTTCCAATTTTTTAAGTTCGTATTCTACTTTGCGTAATTTTAAACTTTCGCTCGCGAGTTTTTGGCCGATGGTTCGCAAAGAAACGGCTTCAATATTTTTTCGCCAGTTTTCTTGTGAAGATGTGAGAAGCTTTTTTTCTTTGAGATTTTCAAACGCGCGATAAGAAGATGCCAATGAAATTCCGCAGATTTTTTTCAATTCGCTGATCGTAAGATTTGGATTTTGATACACAGCCAAATAAAACTTGGCTTCCGATTCCGTTAAGCCAATACGGTTTAAAAGGTTCAAAATGTGTTTTTTGAGTTCCATATCATTCGTTTATAATTTTGCTTTTGCTTCTTCATACAGTTCTTCGATTCTATCATTCGTGATAGTTGTGAAGCTTGAATGTGCTGAATTTTCACTATCAATCGCTGTCACTATTCCGATGACCGTTCCGGATTTATCGATAACTGGACTTCCGGAATTGCCATGTTCAACCTTGAAAGGGACAGCAGCCATGTGTGTGTTGGTTGTGAAGAAATGTTCAATGGCTCCAATATGCGGTACAACGCTGAAGCTCGTTACGATTTTGTTGTATACAGCAATGTCACCAATTTCTGGTTTTTTATCTGTAACGTTTAATGTTCCTTGTTGAGCAAATACTGGAATAGAAAAAACGATCATGGCAGCATCACGAGTTGGATCAATAACAGTTGATGTTTTCACGACCTTTTTTTCTACACGATCAGGAGGTAAAAAATGTCCTACCATAATACCTTGATCATTGCTTACACGTGAGACTTTATTGAAAACCATATCAAAATTATAACCGTAAGAAATTTGGTCATCATCCGCAATACAGTGTTTTGCAGTCACCAGAGCATCATTTTTTACAATAAATCCCTGACAATATCCAGCCTTTTCTCTGCTAGTGATGGTCTGAAGATTAACGGTTTTTTGTGCAATATTTTTTATGAAATCGAATTTATCCACAACTGCTCTCACTTCTTCTCTTTTTTTATGCGCAGCAATGAGTTCTTCATCATTTGTTGGTGCTTTGCCTAAAAATCCTTGAATAGTTTGCTGGTTTGTTTCATCGGTTTCTTTCATTTGTTTTATCGTTTCTTCATTATCTTTATTTACTTGTGTCAGCACCTTATTTTCTTTTCCAAATTCTACTGCTACTTCAAACAATGCTCGGCTTCTTTCTCTTTCGTACATCGTTACTCCTGCAGCAGCCAAAAGTGCGCCTCCAACAGCGCCAAATTTGATGGAAGGTAGGAGTTTTTGAAATAGTGTTTTTTGAGGTGGTTCTTGCATCGTTTTTGCCAATCGTTCATCTGCTATTTTTTGGCAGATGTTTGTTTTGAGAGGAAGTTTTTTGCATTCTGGTTTTGACGCATCTACTTCTCCTATACAAGAAACTTTTTCTGCAATATTTGAAGAAATTATTCCAACTTCTGGAGTGCATTCTTTCGTTCTCAAATCTGGGATTGTTGCCTTATCCAAACACTGAATTTGAGGTTTTTCCGGTTCTTGAGGGAAAAGATCGGGAATTACCAGATCGCCGGAGTCACAAGTCGTAAATTGCATCATAGGAAAGCTATTAAGGCGCGCATTTTGGCATAAATTTGCCTTTTCGTCAATGGCGCTGTGGAGTAGATGTGATTATTACGTGAAGAATATGGTCCGCGTATTGTCATTCAACAATTTTGAGCGCACAATCCTTGAGCGTATTTGTATTTTCCAAAAACGTTTATGGAAGACAAAGAGCTGGTAAAAAAATATTTAGAATTTGATGATGAGGAAGCTTTACAAATTCTGATTAAGCGCTATCTTCAGCCGATTTATAACTTTGTACATTCGTCAATCCGGGACCCTGAACAGGCCGAAGATATTACGCAGGATGTTTTTATTAAAGCTTGGGCTCATTTAAAAAGTTTTGACGATTCCAAAAATTTTAAAGTGTGGATATACACGATTGCCAAACATTCTGTGTACGATTTTTTGAGGAAGAAAAAATCTATTCCGTTTTCTTTTTTGGAAAAAGAAAATGAAGTTTATGAGGTTGTTGACGTTGAACCATTACCTGACAAAATTTTACGTGACGCGGATTCTGGGAAAAAACTTGATGCGGCTTTGGTTAAACTTCCAGTTAATTATCGGGAACTGGTGATTTTGTATTATCAAAATGGATTTAATTTCCGCGAGATAGCTGAAATCCTAAAAACGTCTGTAAATACAGTAAAAAGCAGGCACTTAAGAGCAGTTGGAATGCTCAAAAAAATTCTGAAAAAGAAAGATTTTGAGTAATGTCGCCTTATTACTGCACCAAAACGATGGTTTCGCCCGTATCTCTATCTTGCAACTCTCTATTCGTTTATGAAAACCACTCTACAAAAAGATTTCACTCAACTTCAGATGCAAAAAGTTCCTAACGGTCTTTTTGAAAAAATCTTGCATCAAATTGAAATGAAAAAACGTAAACATGCTCTTTTGAGTTTTATTTTTTCGAGCATGGTTTTCGTGGCAACTTTTGTAACGATGGTTCCGGTATTTTTGGTATTACATTCAGCAATGAGCCAATCCGGTTCTTATCAATATTTTTCATTGGTTTTTTCAAATTTTGGAGAGGTGATGTCATCTTGGCAAGATTTTGCTCTGTCGTTTTTGGAATCGCTTCCGGTTTTTACCATCGCAATTTTCTTGGCGATCGTTTTCTTTCTTTTGGCTTCGGTCCATTACATCAGCCGCGACGTGAAAGTTTTATTTTTTAGACATCACTTTTAATTTTTATGGATCATCCTTCCCATCCATCTCCTCAATCTCAATCTTTTTTTCAATCAAAAACTTTTAAAGGTATTTTATACGGCATCGCGATTGTCGTGATTCTTCTGCTGACTTTTGAAGCAGGAGTTTATATGGGATATCAAAAAGCGATGTTCTCTTCGCATTGGGCTCAAAATTATCAGCTCAATTTTTTCCCTCATCCTGATGATCATTTTCCTCCGATTCTACAAGACCACGGAATGATGAATTCACATGGAGCTTTTGGCGATGTTGTTAGTATTAACGGTTCAACCATTGTTGTTAAAGGCCATGATGAAGCCGAAAAAACGGTGCTCATTCAGCCTGAAACAATGATTGAACGTGAATTCGATAAATTAAAAACTACTGATTTAGTTGTTGGACAGCATGTGATTATTTTTGGAGATCCGAATGACGCGGGCCAGATTCAAGCAAAACTCATCCGTATTTTGCCGCAAGTTATTTCATTTCTTCATTAATTTTTTCTGTTATGGCTGAAACTGTTGGCGTTAAGCATCATAATAAGTTTTTCAATTTTATTATTGATCATAAAATTATTTCCGGTCTTATTGTTTTGGTTTTGATCGGAGGAGTTTATTATGAAGTGAATGCGATGAAGGCCAACAATACACCGAAGCGTTATGGCCTTACGCAAGCAGAAAAAGGAACATTGATTGTTTCTGTTACCGGAAGCGGACAGGTGTTGGCAGAAAGTCAGGTGGATATTAAACCGAAAGTTTCCGGAATGATTACGGATGTAAAAGTTAAAGAGGGAGACAAAGTAACTGCTGGACAAGTTATTGCACAAATCGATTCAAAAGATGCTCAAAAATCTGTTCGCGATGCTCAGTTGAATTTGCAATCAGCGGAAGTTGCATTAAAAAAACTCCAAGAACCTGCTGATAATCTTTCTATCATTCAAGCTCAAAATGCTTATGCACAGGCACAGCGAGACCTTCAAACTCTTACCGATCCGCCTGATCCTTTTGATATCACTCAGGCCCAAAATGCAATTGATCAAGCTCAACGAGATTTAGACCAAGCGCAAGTAAGCACTACACAACAAACTGTATCTGATGCGCAAAGTCTTCAAACTACTTTGGACGGAACGTACAGCAGCATTTCCAATTATTTTGGCGATGCTCCAAATATTATGAAAGATTTGGATGAGGTTCAAACGAATAAAAGTCCGGGAGACAACATTGTTCCTTATGAAACCATTTTGTCGAATGGTAATTATATGTCGGTTACGACTTTTTTGAATGATTATGCAAAAGCAAAAGATCTTTATGATGTGACCTTTGCTGAATACGAAAAAACTTCACGTTCCGCGGATCAGGCAACGCTTATGAAACTTGTGGACGATACGCTGGTAACGGAAAAAGCGCTTTCTCAAGCGCTTGAAGATGCACGGACAATGTTTAGCTATTTGGTGGATGCGAATTATAAAGGTACTTACGTTACTGCTGTCGTTGATAAAATGCAGCCGATTATTATTACAGATATTGCGAGCATGAATAAAGATTTAGATGCATTGCAATCTTCTAAAGATCAGATTGCGAATCTTAGTCAGAATTCACCGATTAATGCACAAAAATCGACGAATACGGTTGTTACTGCCCAGGCAAATTTGAAAGAAAAACAAGAAGCTTTGCAGCAACTTCTTGAAGGTCCAAAGGCTGCAGATCTTGCGACTGCAAAAGATAAAGTAGCTCAAGCAAAAGCTTCTTTGGAAAATGTTCAAGCAGGTCCTGATGCTTTGGATATTCAGAATGAACGATTAACGATCCAACAGAGAAATAATGCACTTGCAGATGCGCAGTCTACGTTAGCTGATTATTCAGTAAAATCTCCTTTTGATGGAATTATCGCAACAGTTACTGGAGTTAAAGGAGATAATGGTTCTTCCGGAACTGCCGTTGCCACCGTCATTACGAAACAGTTGCTTGCACAGATTTCTTTGAACGAAGTTGATGTGGCAAAAGTAAAAATCGGCGACAAAGCCACACTTACTTTTGATGCTGCACCGGATTTGAGTATTACTGGTGAGTTGGTTCAAATTGATACGATTGGAACTTCGACTCAGGGAGTTGTGAATTACAATGCAAAAATATCTTTTGATACGCAGGATGAACGAATTAAGCCTGGCATGAGCGCAACTGCGGCCATCATCACTTCCGTGGATCAGGATGTATTGTTGGTTCCAAATGCTGCATTGAAAACTCAAGGCACTACTTCTTATGTCAATGTTTTTGATAATGTTCCGGCAAATACCAATGCAAACGCTACAGATTCAACAGCCGCTGCTACCACAACTTTTTCATCACTGACTCCACCTCAGCAAGTATTTGTTGAAGTGGGCGCTGCGAATGACACGAGCACCGAAATTACTGGTGGTATCAATGAAGGAGAGTATGTGGTTACCCAAACGTTTAGTGATACTACAACGGGAGCAGCTGCGGCTACTGGCGCGGCGGGAGCAGTTCGAATTCCGGGATTAACTGGCGGAGGAGCGGCAGCAGGCGGTGGCTTTGGAGGTGGTGGATTTACTGGAAGGACAGCCGCGGGCCGTTAATTTTTCGAATTTTACAACGATGATTGAAATTAAGAATATTACGAAAACTTATGTGACTGGCGACGTGGAAACTCCTGTTCTTAAAGGTGTTTCATTCACGATTAAAGATGGCGAGTTTGTGGCGATTATGGGTCCTTCGGGTTCCGGGAAATCTACTCTGATGCATATTCTTGGCGCTCTTGATACTGCAACGAGCGGAGAATATTTATTGGATGGAAAAAATATTTCTGAACTTACTGATCACGAATTGGCATTCATTCGGAGAAACCAAATCGGATTTGTGTTTCAGGCTTTTAATCTTTTGCCTCGTGCAACTGTTTTTAGAAATGTGATGTTGCCTTTGATTTATGCGGAAGTTCCGGTTCATGAACGTGATGATATGGTTAAAAAAGCTCTGATCTCAGCCAGTATGCCGGAGGATCGCTGGTATCATCATTCAAACCAGATTTCGGGAGGACAAATGCAACGTGTAGCGATTGCGAGAGCGTTGGTTCATAATCCATCGCTGATTTTGGCCGATGAACCTACAGGAAATCTTGATACGAAAACCGGTGAATTTGTGATGGGAACTTTTCAAAAATTAAACAGTGAAGAAGGTCATACGATTATTTTGATTACTCATGAACGTGATGTGGCTGAGCACGCGGACCGTATTATTCATATCCGTGATGGATTAATTATTTCCGATGATGGGAAACATAAAAAACGAATTATTCACAAAACTTCATGATTTTTTCTGATCTTGTTTTTGAAACATACTCGGCAGTCACTGTGAATAAAGCCCGTTCCGGACTTACTATTTTGGGTATCGTGATTGGAATTGCATCCGTAATTGCGATGGTAGCAATTGGACAAGGTGCACAAAGTTCAATTCAATCGAGCATTCAATCAATCGGTTCAAATTTGATTATGGTTATGCCCGGGGCGCAACGGGGTGCAGGGGTTCAAGTGAGTGCAGGCCGTGGCTCTGCGGAAAGTCTTAAACTGGATGATGCGGATGCGATTACTCAAAGTGTGGACGGAATTCAAGGTGTTGCTCCTGAAGTTTCTCGTCGTTACCAAGTTACTGCTCCCGGAAAAAATACGAATACAACTGTTTTGGGAACAACACCTGATTATCTCACCGTGAGAAATATTGAAGTTGATACGGGTTCATTTTTTACAGATCAACAAGTTCGCACTCAGGACAAAGTTGCTGTGATTGGTCCGACAACGCGTGACGATCTTTTTGGGACAGATGGCAATGCGGTGGGTGCAACTATTCGTATTAATAAAATTAATTTCCGTGTGATTGGCGTCACAAAATCAAAAGGGGGAAGTGGCTTTAATAATTCCGATGATTCTATTTATATTCCTGTCACAACAGCGATTCATTTTTTGAGTGGTAACGATTATCTTTCGGAAATTGATATTGCTGGTGTTGATGCGGGATCGCTTCCTGATGTTCAAAGTGCCGTTACTCAACTTCTTTTAACCAGACATAATATTTCTAATGCTGCGAATGCGGATTTTAGTATTTTGAACCAGGCCGATATTATTGCCACAGCTACTTCTGTTACTGGAACATTCACAGTTCTTTTAGCCGCGATTGCGAGTATTTCTTTGCTTGTTGGTGGCATTGGAATTATGAATATGATGCTGACGATTGTGACTGAACGTACGCGTGAAATTGGTCTTAGAAAAGCGATTGGTGCAACTGCTGGAGATATTGGCATTCAATTTTTGGCAGAATCTGTGTTGCTAACATTTTTGGGGGGAGGCATCGGAATTTTATTAGGTTGGTTTATTGCTTTTATTGTGAGCAAATTCATTGGAACGCCTGCAGACGTTTCACCACTTTCTGTTGGTTTGGCCTTTGGTGTTTCTTCCGGCATCGGCATTGTTTTTGGTTATTATCCTGCACAACGCGCAGCAAAATTAAATCCAATTGAAGCTTTGCGTTTTGAATAAACTTATTTCATATTCCATAATTTTTTATTTATGAAAAAGAATCTTATTTATTTCATTCTCGGAGCGATAGTGATCGCTGGTGGAGCTTTCTACGGAGGCATGGCATATGCTCAAACCAACCGAACGGCACAAGCTAATCTTTTCCAAGGCGGAAGTTTTTCACAACAAGCCGGTGGCGGCCGTGCAGGACGGGGTGCTGGTGGTGCAGGTGGTTTTCAGGGTCGTGGAGGAATTGGCGGAATGGGTATTAATGGTCAAATTCTTTCCATGGATGATAAAAGTCTCACGATTCAATTAGCGAACGGTGGTTCTCAATTTGTTTTCTTTTCTCCAACAACTCCAATTTTGAAATTTTCTACGGGAACAACTGCTGATCTTCAAAAAGGCGTGAATGTTTCTGCGACAGGGACAACAAATAGTGATGGAAGTGTGACTGCTCAAATGATTCAGATTCGTCCAGCGGGTATGAATTTTCCAGGTTTTGGTGGTGGAAGCCAACAAATGACTCCAGGAAATTCCACAGCTACAACTACAACTGCTGCGAAATCTTCATAATCAGGTATAATGAGGGCGTTCTTTTGCCCTTTTGTACCAAACATGCCAACACAGAAAAAATTTTATTTTGGCGCTGCGACCTCGGCTCATCAAGTTGAAGGTAATAATGTGAACAGCGATTGGTGGAAATTTGAGCAAGAGGTCCAGGCCAAAAAAGGTTTTATGTCAGGCAAAGCAACAAATCATTATGAACTTTTTGATCATGATTTTGCTTTAGCCGAAAAACTTGGCCATGATGCTCATCGGTTTTCGATTGAATGGGCGAAGGTGGAACCAACGGAAGGAAAGTTTGATCAAAAAGTTTTAGACCATTATAAAGAAGTTTTTAAGAGTCTTAAAAAACATGGACTCAAGCCATTTGTGACCTTATGGCATTTTACGCTTCCACTATGGTTTGCAGAAAAAGGTGGTTTTGAAAAACGTGAAAATATTTTTTATTACGTACGTTTTTGCAAAAAAATTGCAGAGATTTTTAGAAACGAAATGGAGTTTGTGATGACAATTAATGAACCTGAGGTTTATCTTTATTACAGTTATTTAGGCGGGAAATGGCCTCCTCAAAAGAAAAGTTTTTTTGCATTTATCAAAGTTTATAAAAATTTAATCCGTGCGCATCGTCAGGTTTATACGGCTTTGAAAGCCACAAATTCTGATTTTAAAATCGGTGTGGCAAAAAATAATCCTTCGTTTTCTCCTTCTCGACACAAAAATATTTTCGACCATTTTTTGGTGTGGGTTTTGAAATATGTTTGGAATCATTTGTTTTTGGATAATATTCGGAACTATCAAGATTTTATCGGATTGAATTATTATTTCCGACGCAGCATGCGATTCACCAGAAAGATGGCGAAATTATTTTTTATTCATCCATCCAATACTGCAGAAAGAACGGACATGGGCTGGGAAGTGAATCCGCAGGGAATTGCCGGAAATTTGAAAGATTTATGGAAGCGTTATCACAAACCATTAATCGTTACCGAGAACGGAGTTGCGGATCGTGCGGATCGCATTCGTCCTCAATATTTAGTGGATGTGCTTGAACATGTTTTTAATGCTAAAAAAACCGGTGTTGATGTTTTTGGATACATTCACTGGTCTTTGACGGATAATTTTGAATGGGCAGATGGCTTTGATCCGTGTTTTGGATTGATTGCAATTAATTACGAAAATTTTGTAAGGACCCCTCGTCCTTCGGCTTATAAATACCAAGAACTCATTGAAATGTATCGAAAAACTTTGACATGATTGCATGAATATGTTAAAAAGTGATCTTCGATAGATCTTAACTTTGTGATTATGGCCAGTGCTCCTGAAAAAAACCTTGATAGACTTGATATTGAATCAGCAAGATCTGTTGATTATGACAAGGGTGTTGATGATCTTTTTTATAAAAGCAAACAAGGCTTACACGAGTTTATAACTCCAACGGATGACAACGAAATTTTTATTGCCAAGCTTCTTGAATGGGCTAATAAATTGAGTTATCCGCATATTTTTGAACACTGCAAAGCGGATGAAGATTGTATGGATTCTGAAAAACTTGTTCAAAAATTGACCGAAATTTTTAATGAAATTGGTTTATTTGTTGATCAAGAAAAAGAACAAATTTTTCGAGATGCTCTCATTAAAAAAGAAATTTTTATCGGAAAACTTCAACAGGGGATGCAGGATTTGGCGAAAATTTATAGTGATGGAAATTTTGACGGTGAAAAAAAATTCCTTGAAGGTATTGGTCAATATTCAGTTTCAACCGCAAAAGCTGAGGCTGCAAAAAAAGAAAGTGCGATTCCGGAAAGTCTGAGTGCTGCACATCAAAAAGCATCTTCAAAAATTCCGAGTTCGCTTCCAAAAAGTGGAAATGTTGTTCAGATTGATGAAGCCCGCAGAGAAAGACTTTTTAGCGTGGTGACAGATATTGGCTTAGCAGAAGCTCTTGGAGAGTTTACAAATGATGAAGTTGCAGAAGCTTTTTCTCCAATTGTTATAGGAATTGCTCTCAAAAAAATTATTAAACTTTTGGGAAGCGAGAAAATTAAAGCTCAGTTAAATGCTCAAATAAGAAAAGACTCTTCACCTGAACATCGTGAAAAATTTGCATATAAACTTTCCATTGTAGCGATCAAGGAGCTCCGTGAAGAAAAGGATAATGATGCTCCAATTGCTGCATGCATTCCTTTTTTCTTTAAACCAGAAAATTCCGCATACCTTGCGAACTTACGAGAAGCAATTTATGACAAAGTGAATGCTCATTTAACAATGATTTACCGCAATCCAAAGAGCATTGCTCCTCCAGCAAGTTCTCATAAACCAGCTCCTGTTATTATTCCAAAAGCACCTCCTGCACCAAGAATTTTCAATATTGATCTTAAAAAAGTTTTTGGAACTGATAGTGTTTTATCTCCAAATGTTCCAGTTGATACAGTTCCGGCTGCAAATCAAACGACGACTCAAACAACAGATGCTCCTGCAGTAATTGATGATGAAGTTACTCAAGTGAGTGAAAAGCCAATTACTGACTCTGTGTCTGCTCAAACAGCTCCAAAACTTACAACTGCTGAAGATGTAAAACGTGCAGTTCGGAATTTACCAAATGCAATCGCAGATGTTCCGGCGGCTGAACAAAAGGGAAATAGTCAACAAGGTCCTTATCGAGAAGCTCCTCCAATTGAACCTGAACCAATTCCACAAACTTTTTCTGCGGCTGTTGAAAAAAACCCAATTTCAGGAATTCAACAAGCTCCGTACATACCAAGCCCTGCTCCTGCGCCAAAACAGAGCGGATGGAAAAGAGCTGGTAAATGGCTTGCTGGTGCTGCATTTGCAGTTGCCGGAGCTATGGGTATTTATTCAGTTGCTGAATATTCCAAGAGTCATGACACTTCAAATTCCAATGCGGTTGCGAGCAGCAGTGCGAGTACAAAAAATAATGCTGAAGCCCCAAGTGCAGTTCCCGTAGCTACGAATTTGCCGACTGAAAAAACTATTGCTCCTCCTGTTGTTGAAATAAAATCTTCACAACCGGACCCGATTGCTGTGCATTCTGCTTCCGAAATTTTTACCGAATCTAATGTTTTGGCTTCTGAAAATTATGCGAACGGTTCTTCAACCATGAAAGATTCAGCAGTGAATGCGGAACATTTCCAAGATAAATCTCAGGCAAAACCGATGGGTGTAAAAGGTGGAGTGGATGCGACTCCTTTTGATCCAGGAATAAAAATGAATGCCGCAGAATATCACATCCAAGAAATGCAATTGGCGGAATCAAAAATTGAGGCTGCTCATTTAATGGATATGTATGATCATAATCCATCACGTCTTGGTCCGAGTGTTATCGCTTTTGTAAAATCTCATGAAAATATTTTGAGAGATATTCAAGCTTTTCCAAATAATAATCCTACGCAATTCCGTCAACAGTTTGGTAGAAAATATAATGCTGCCGATGTGTTTGGAGCGAACGGAGCATTGAATGGTTTGTTGGCTTATGAAAGAGCTGAACGATTTATCTCTGGAACAGGTCCAACTGCTGTAAATTTTGCAAAAGACACAACGATGATCCAAATTGAGTTTGGAAATGATATCAATAATTCTAAGCAAAGATTTGCAAAAGCTTACGCACCAAAAACTGCTTCAGCGCCTACTCCTATCAATGCACCTGCGCCGACTTTGAAAGCTCCAACGGATCCAAATCAAAGCACAGATCCTGGTGATCAGAATAAACATGGTTATTATAAGGCTCCTCAAAAATTGATGGATCAGATGAATCCTGGAAATATTCCAACAAATATTGCTCTTCAAGGTTCAACATTTGCAGTGAATAATTTTGAATTGGATGAAATTGATAAAGGCTGGGATGAATTGCTGGATGCGCAATCTCCAACACATGCTCCGACAATTGAAACAACTTATGAAGAAATTGATGCGCAAGAATTGGCTGAACTTGAAATGGCAGAAATTGATGCTGGTTGGGATGTGATTACCCGTGAGCATGAAAGTTTATCCAAACCACAATTAGCGAGCGAGAAAGCCAAAATTTTGCGCGATGGTGATTTGAATTTTGTGGCGTAAAGTGCATTCATGGCTGGGCGTTTTGGATGGTAATGTTTTTCAACAGTTTTCGTTATACTTTACGAGTCTTTTGACTATAAAGTGTTTTGCTTAACGGTATTGACATAATTGTAAAATTTGTTATAATCAACAACCAATAATTAAACTTTTGCCCTATGAGTACTCATATGAACTTAGGAAATAGTCCACAATTAAGCCCATCAGAAAGTTCAAAATCTATTATCGACAATGTTAATGCTCTTTCGACTGACCCTCGCTGGAGTACTTTTTTTAGCGGCCATGACCGTATGAAAGATGATTTACGCGCTTTGGCACGTGATGTTCATGATAACCCGCTTTCTGAAGATGAAATTGCTAAAAAAATTGCTGCGATTGCAACGACCCATCTTAAAACTATCGGAAGATATGGTAGTGATGCGTATAAAGTTTCCGGCGCAAGACTTAAAGCTTTTTTCATCACACTCTCTGAACCTTTTGATCTTGAAGGTGAAGTTGGAAGTTTGATCAGCAAATGGGAAGCAGATTATAAAAATGCTCCTGCTTCAATTCCTCCAGCTGCACCGATTTCTGTAACTCAACCAATTGCAAAATTTGATGAGCCTGATGAAGATGTTTCGAGAATTCATAATATCAAAGACTTACAAAACGCATTGGATATGAGAAATGGGGTTGCTCCAGCTCCAAAAAATGGCGTAGCTTCTGCTCCATCACCACGTCCTCAAAAACCTGCTGGTGTAAGTTTTCCTAATTATCAACAAAGCGCTCCAACAGCTATGGATTCACGAAAAAAGGCGTTGGCAGAAAATAAAGGCGCCAAGAGTTGGTTTAATCGCGCGATGGGCGTCGTGGCGATTGCTGCAGTCAGCACATTAGGTGTGCTTGGCGTAAAAGCTTATCAGAATAGTCAAAAACCGGTAGCCGGAAATGTTAATAAAAATCCTCAACCAAAACCTGCGGATTCTTTGGCTAATGTTGCTCCAACGGCTAGTGTTTCTGCCAGTGCGGCAGCGAGTTCAGCGCCAAGCGCAACTGTTGTTGCGAGTGCTGCTCCAGCTCCAACTATTTCAGCAGCTCCTTCTGCAACTGTTAGCGCAGTAGCCAGTGCGAGTGCGGCACCAAGTGTTTCAGCATCTGCAGCTCCAAGTGCGATTCCAAGTGTTGCTCCAACGGCTGTTGCGAAAGCGCCAGCGGTTCCAGCACCTGCTCCAAAGATTACTGCTCCAACTGTAAAACCTGCTGCTCCATCAACTGCACCTTCCCCAGAAATTTTAGCGCTTGTGAGTGATACTGATCTTAAACAAATTGCTGATGGTGTAAAAACTATTAAAGACGGCGGATTTGGAACAAATATTTTTGCTCCTTTCAAACGTGCAATTAATAAAATTTCTGATGTTTCAAAACGTCAGGAGGCTGAAAAAAATTATAAAGAGTTTCATCGTGATTTTAGCCGCGGAGTGTTTGCATCATACATGCATAAATTCGCTCATCTTAGCCCAAAACAGATTCAGGACATTGTAAAAGATAAATCACATGCTGATCACAGTTTGCTTACGTATTTGATGCGTGAAGATAAAACTGCGGAAGGATTGGGACCAGATGTGAGTAAGTGGCAATCAAAAGTTCCGGCTGTTGATGCAAGCGGAAAGCCGATTTTGAAAAACGGCAAACAAACGTATGTTGATTATGAAGTTCAATACGAAAAAGAGATGAAAATGTCTGAAGAAATGGTAGCTGAATTAGTTGGCACAAGCGGCGCCGGCTGGGATAAACATTCTTCAGGAAATATTCATTTGGGCTTATTGAAAGGAGAAACGGCGAAAACTAAAGATGCTAGTGGTACACCTTTGAAGATTTTCAAAAAACTTTCGGATATTTCAAATGTTGATTTAAGCCTTGTAGCTGCTACTGCGGCTCCAGTGATTCCTACAAGCTTTTCACCAAATGCGGTTCCGGTTCAAAAAAATAAAACCGGATTCAATGACGTTCAAAATCCAAATATTCCGACTAATACTTTGCCGGGTTCAAAACTTGGATTCAATGCTCCGGCACAAGGTTTGGATTCAAATGATATTAATCATGCTATCGACACATTCAACAACAGTCCTGTTGTTAAAACTGCTGATGCTGCGGCTCAAAAAGATTACCGTTTGGCAAAAGAGGTTGAACAACATGTTGCTGACGAAAATCAGAAACTTGCTGACTTTGCTGCAAAACGCAGAAGTCGTGGAATGTTTACAAAACTTGCTGATGCTGTTGGCTATGTATGGAGTGGATCATCTCCGGAAGAACGTGCTGAAGGCAAACAAGCAACTGGTGGTATTCGCGGCTTGTTCTTGAGCAATAATCAACGCATGGCTGAACTTTATAAAAATTCTGAAGAAGCAACTGATGTGAAAAAGCCTTCTGCTACTCCAACAAAAGCTCCAGTAGAAACCGTTGCATTTGTTGAACCTGTATCTGCTCCAATGATCGATGTTTCGGTTCGCCAACATGCTCCGGTTGAAGCTTCAAAGAAAATGACTGATGTAGAGAAAAAAGCCTTGGTGGATTCTGCGATTGGAAAAATCAGAAAATTACAGTCCAAACTTGATATTGAAAAAGCTCAACGTCCGGTTTTGCCAATTGAATTCAAGAAAGATTATAAAGTTATGGCAGCGGATAAAAGCATTAAATTTGTTTTGGAACGTCAGATTGATGCCAGCAATTTAACCGCTGAAGCGAAATCAAAAGCCAAAGAACAGGTTCAGGCAATGATTCGTACAAACGGCGCATTTATTCAAAATTTCAAATTACATTCTGATGGAAGCCGCGATCTTACCTTGAAAGATGAAGCAATTGCTCAATTAAATGCTGCAGCTGGCGTGAAGATTTCTGCACCTGATGAGGAGATTGAGCTTACTGACGCTGATATTGTTGAAGTTGTTGCCTAGATTCAGGCATTGAATGTTGGCTACTCAAAGCACCTCCTAGACCAAAAATTGCGGGTTATGGAGGTGTTTTTGTAACTTGCGATAATCTGGGCAGAATCTTTCAACCAAGCCATAAAAGGCCTTGGAATGGTTCATATGGATGGTGTGGGCGAGTTCATGGATGACAACCGATTCTGCAACCGGAAGGGGGAGCATGATGAGGCGCCAGTTGAAGTTGAGATTTTTTTCACGAGTACAGCTCCCCCAGCGAGTTTTTTGGCCGCGGACCGTGATGTTATTAAAGGTGACACCCATTTCCTGGGCCATTGTGGCTGTGTGTTTGGCGAAATATTTTTCGGCAATTTTGCGTAAATATTTTTCGAGCGCAGCTTTGGCTTGCTTCATCGTTCCATCGCAATAGACATGGAATTCGTGCCCAGCTACTGCGGCAGAATCGTCACTGAACTCTAATTTTTGAACTCTTTTTACAAATGGTTTTTTGCCTTTCGGGAGCTCAATTATTTTGATGGTGTGTGGTTGCCCAAGCACCGTCATTTGCGCACCGTCTTGTAATTGATGTGCGTCGCGCAGTTGTTTTTTTTGTTCTAATTTGTGGAGTTGCTTGATGATCCAATCTTGATGTTCTTCTACAATTTCTTGGGCATGATCCAGGTGAAATCGGCGTGGAACTATGATTTCCAAACCTTTCTGCATGCTCACTCTTAGGCGTACGGAATGAGCAGCCGGGCTTTGCACAAATTTGTATTTAAAATTTCTTCCATCCAGATTTGTGGAAAGATTGTGAACGATTTTAGGTGCGACTTTTCTGGTTTTGTGCGGAAAGAGATGGAACATTATTCTTAGAATTGTTGTTGGAAAACTTTTGCAAATCGGACGAACATGCTAAAGTTCTGCTGATAGTTTGCCTTTTATTTATGAAACAGCCAAAGCAAAATTTTTCTGAATTTTTGAAATCGCCGCTTGGAACCGTGCTTATTTTTTTGGTTCTTTTTTACATCGTGACTTTTGCGGTTTACTATTTTTATAGTCCAGGTCCGCAAGAGCGTCAACAAGCCGAACAAGAGGTCCAAAATCGCATGCAAAGTCAGCAAATGCAAACGATTATGAACAGTACTTTGCAAGGTGCTCCGACTGGAACAGGGACCACTCAAATGACTCAACAATAATTTTATTTACTAAAAAAATATTTTTATGGCGATGAAACATCAGGTTCAGGAAGATATGCTCAATGCGATGAAAGCTCATGATGATGCGAAAGTTTCTGTGTTAAGAATGTTAAAAGCTGCCATTTTGAAATTTGAAGTTTCCGGTGATCGTAAAGAGGCGACTGATGCTGATGTTTTAAATTTGGTGAGCAAAGAAATTAAATCACGCCGTGATTCTGTTGAACAGTTTAAGGCTGGTGGACGGGATGAAATGGCTGAAAAAGAAGAGAAAGAAATTGCAATTTTGCTTGAATATATGCCACCACAAATGGGCGAAGATGAAGTCACAAAAATCGCAATCCAGGTTGTTGATGAAATGGGTGCAAAATCCAAAGCAGAAATGGGTAAGGTTATGGGCGCTGTGATGGGCAAAGTAAAAGGCATGGCTGATGGCGACATGGTAAAAAAAGTTGTGATGAAATTACTTCCGTAAGTTACGGACATGAAAATTTATACAAAAACCGGCGATAAAGGTGAGACCGGACTCATGGGCGGAAAACGGCTTAGTAAAGACTCTTTACGCATTCGCGCGTACGGAGAAATTGATGAACTCAATGCGGTTTTGGGAGTTTGCGGTGCAGTCAATGTTCATTCAAACTACAGCGGTTATTCAGACGTAAATAACAAAATTCACCAACTTCAATTGGAGCTTTTTGACCTCGGCGCGGACCTGGCGACACCATTGGACGAAAAGTTTGAGGTGCCGCGCGTTTCCCAACAACAGATCGATCAGTTGGAACAGTGGATTGATGAAATGGATGCGAAATTGCCACCATTAAAAAATTTTATTTTGCCTGAAGGAAGTGAGGTTGTGACGCAATTGCATGTGGCACGGACCGTTTGCAGAAGGGCTGAACGCTCGATTGTGGAATTGCAGAATACAGAGGCGATTGGCGAACTTGTGGTAGTTTTTGTGAATCGTCTTTCGGATTTTTTATTTGTACTCGCCCGGCTTGTGAATATGCTTGAAGGTGGGAAAGAGGAGTTGTGGGGAAAAGATGTTTAGGGTTTTGAATTTTCCAAGGCAATCCTCGCGTTGCGTTGCAGACCCGCTCGTTTGGCGCGCATGACTGGGGAGCCGGCGAATTTTTTGGTGAACTCTTCGTCGGTTTGGATGGAGAGGATTTCTTCTAATGCCATGGATGAGCCGGCGATTTTGACTTCTTTGAAGGCTTGAAGTTGGAGTGGTTTGGCGAAGGCTTTGTTGTATGGACAGACTTCCTGGCAGATGTCGCAGCCAAAAATCATGTTGGCCATTTTGCTGTGAAATTCTTCTGGAATAGGGCCTTTGTTTTCGATTGTGAGGTAGGAAATGCAGTCTGTGGCCTTCATGGTGCCAGGGGCGATGATGGCGTTTGTTGGACAGGCGTCCATACAGCGGGTGCAGGTACCGCAAGTGCCATCTTTTGGCTTGTCGTAATCTAATTCGAGCGTTGTGAGAAGCTCGCCAAGGAGCACGTAGGAACCGAATTCTTGGGTAATCAACGTGGTGTTTTTGCCGATGAATCCAAGTCCGGCACGGACTGCGTACGATTTTTCTGACAATGGTGCGGAGTCTACGCATGGCTTGCATACGGCGCCAGGGGATTCCTGGAGAATAAATTGTTCGAGCTGCTTAAGAAGTTTTTTGATAACTTTGTGGTAATCGCGGCCGTAGGCATATCTGGCAAAACGGCCGTGGAGATCAGGCGTGGTTGGCACGTCCCGATAATAGTTCACGGCGATCACAATCACAGATTTGGCATTTGGGAGCAGTTCTTGCGGGTGTGTTCGTTTAAAACTGTCTTCCAAATAGTGCATTTGGCCCTGGCGGTTTTGAGCTAAAAAATCGTTGAGATAAGCCTGAGCTTGCTCATCGGGTGCAGCGGAGGTAAAACCAATAAGGTCGATGCCGATGGATTTGGCAAAGGTTTTAATCTTTTGGCTTAGCGTTTGTTCAAGGTTGTTCACAGTGTTCATGTCGGTATTATGCCATTTTTCCTGAAAAGTATCATTGACTTTTTAGTGAAGTATGATAGATTATCTCTCCTAACTTCTCAAACTTATATATGTCAGAACAAAAAGACGAACTGGATTTAGGCCTTCAAGAAGCTGCAAAACCCATGGTTGAGGCCGCTCCTTTGGATTCGGAAAAAGCAAAAAAGGGGCTTACCGTTTTTTTGAATAAAAAAATTCATGAGAAAAAACTCACGCATATTTCGATTCAGCTCATTATGACTGAGTTTGATAAATGCTTGAATGCAGGTCCAAAAACACAGAGGGCTCTTTTCCAAACTATGATGGAAAATCTTAAACAGAATCCAAAAACTCAGCGTCTTTATGTTGTTCTTTCTGAATATTTTGTGAGTTTGAATTTGCCACCAGAAACTTCCCAAATGGAAGCCGCGGAAGAGGAAATAGAAATTATTGTAGAAGTTGACGCTCCTGTTGCTGAAGCTGTTGGCCAAGAACCGGCTCCACAACCTGAACCTGTTGCTACTCCTGAAGTTGCACCAGTTGAGACTAAAGAAGTTATTGCTGCTACAAATGATGAAGTTGCTGCGGTTTTGGCTCCTCCAGTTGCTGCCACAGTGCAGCCAGAGAACAGCACTTTCATGATTGATTTTATGAAAATAGCTGATTTGCATGAAGCTATTCAGGCTTTTCTTCCGACAACACCTGAGTCGATTCGCATTAGTATTTCAACAAAACTAGAATTGGGTCCACAGGGTGAAGAATTGGAAAATCCTGATTGGATTTTGTCATATTTTGAAAAACTGACTCAGCGTGTTCCTGCTATCGAAAAAGATTTCGCTCTCCATGGAATGAGCTTAAAGTCTGCAGCTTCAAGATTTGATATTTGGTTGAAAATGAATAAAGAACGTAAAGCTGTGGCACTTCAAGAAAGATTTTCTGCGAAAGCGGATGCTTTAGAACCTGTTGGCAGTCCAAACAAGGGTAGACGTCTTAAAACATTACAAGGTGCTTCAGCAATTAACGTTGAAGATGTTGTTGCAGCAGCGGCAAAAAACGGTACAACAATTATTCTTCCTACAAAACAGGAAAAACCTGCTGAGCCTCCTGTGGTTCAACCTGCAATTGATGAAGAAACAACTACTGACGGCAGTGATGATGAACATCAGCGCCCGACTATGGAAAGACCAATTGCTGCTGCAGAAATTTTTGGGGAAGCGAGAATTGGACAAAGCAATCGTCAAGAACTTCCTACTATAAGTAATGAAGCAGGTCCTCAAAATGCACAAACTCTCCCTGACCCGCGTGCTTTACAAGCTGCTATTGATGAAATGGATTCAAAGGCTGCGGCTGCAAAACAGGGACCGCATAAATCTCGAGCACGAGCTGAAACTTTGCCTGCGATTCCGGTTGCTCAACCGGCACTGGATGAACCTTCTGAACCTTCAAACCGTTCGAAAGCTATTACCTTGGTTCCAGGACAAATGCCTGCTGTAAAACCGGCTGAAGAAAGTACACCTCCACCTTCGAAAGGTTCTTTCTGGGATCGGATTCGTGGCAAAAAATAGGTTTTATTTGGGCTCAATTTAAGCTGAGAAATCTATTTATTACTTAGTGATATTTTTGTTTTGCGTGACATGAAAGCTTGGGCTATACTCTTTTCGATCCGGCCCAATTTTTTTTGAACGCATGAAGGTTTCTCGCGACACCAAAGGATCCAAGAAGATGAGAAAGGTTATAATCCTTGGGTCTGGGGCGTTGAAGATTGGGGAAGCAGGTGAATTTGATTATTCTGGTTCTCAAGCCATTAAAGCCTTAAAAGAAGAAGGCATTTTTACGGTGCTTGTGAATCCGAATATTGCTACGAATCAAACAAGTAAGGGATTGGCAGACAAGATTTATTTCTTGCCGGTGAATCCGTTTTTTGTGGAAAAAGTTATTGCCAAAGAACGTCCGGATGGCATTTTGTTGAGCTTTGGTGGACAGACGGCATTAAATTGCGGCGTTGAATTGAATGCGAGCGGGATTTTGAAAAAATATAATGTTGAAGTTTTGGGAACTCCAGTGAGTGCGATTATTAAAACTGAAGATCGTGAAATTTTTAATCAGGAAATTTTGAAAATCGGCATGAAAGTGCCAAAAAGCATTGCCTGCAATGACAAAGAAACGGCAATGGCTGCTGCTCATAAAGTGGGATATCCTGTTATTGTGCGTGCTGCGTTTGCGCTTGGAGGAAAAGGTTCCGGCTTTGCGTACAGTGAAAACGAGTTGGCAGATTTATTAGACACGGCGTTTGCGTATAGTGACCAGGTTCTGGTTGAAGAAAACCTGAAAGGCTGGAAAGAGCTTGAATATGAGGTTGTTCGCGATCGTTTTGATAACTGCATCGTGGTTTGTAACATGGAAAATTTTGATCCTCTTGGCATTCATACGGGTGAAAGTATCGTGGTTTGTCCTTCGCAGACTTTGAATAATGAGGAATATCACCGTTTGCGTGAACGTGCGATCATTGCGATCCGTCATTTGGGAATTGTGGGTGAATGTAATATTCAGTTCGCACTTGATCCAAAATCTGATGACTATAGAATTATTGAAGTGAATGCGCGTTTGAGTAGAAGTTCTGCATTGGCAAGTAAAGCGACTGGTTATCCTTTGGCTTATGTTGCGGCAAAACTCTCAATGGGATATTCACTTCCTGAACTTAGAAATGCTGTAACAAAAGTGACGACTGCGTGTTTTGAACCTGCGATCGATTATATTGCGATGAAAATTCCTCGTTGGGATTTGGATAAATTCAGAATGGTTTCGCAAGAAATTAGTTCGGAAATGAAATCAGTTGGTGAAATTATGGCGCTTGGCCGCAGCTTTGAAGAGGTGGTTCAAAAAGGCTTACGAATGCTGCAAATTGGCTTATATGGTTTTGTTGCGAACAGCAACGCGCCAATCAAACCGGAGAATTTGGAACATGACATTCAGGTTCCAACTCCAAGAAGAATTTTGGCAATTGCGGAAGCGTTGAGAAAAGGAATGGCTGTTGAAAAAATTTCAAAACTTTCCGGAATTGATGGATGGTTTTTGGAAAAATTGAAAAATATTGTGGAGACAGAAAAAGAGATTGTGAAACACAAAGACTTACCGAAAGATTTGCTTTTACAAGCTAAAAAACATGGTTTCTCTGATAAGCAGCTTGCTGAACTTACGGGTAAAAAAGAGGATGCGATTCGTGCACTTCGCAAAAAATATGGCGTTGTTCCAGTGGTGAAACAGATCGATACGATGGCTGCGGAATTTCCAGCAAAAACAAATTATCTTTATCTTACCTATCATGGTGAAAAAGATGATGTTGATTATAAAAAGAAAAGTTCCCGCAAAAAAATGGTGGTGCTTGGATCTGGTCCGTATGCAATTGGAACCTCTGTTGAGTTTGACTGGTGCAGTGTAAATGCGCTGACGACAGTGGGAAAATATGGCTACGAAACAATTATGATCAACTATAATCCTGAAACGGTTTCCACGGATTATGATATGTCAGACAAACTTTATTTTGATGAACTTTCTTTGGAACGTGTTTTGGATATTTATGAAAAAGAAAAACCTGATGGCATGATTGTTTCAACAGGAGGCCAGGTTTCCAATAATTTGGCTTTGAAACTTCACAAAGCAGGTGTGAAAATTTTGGGAACAGAAGCTGAAAATATTGATCGTGCGGAAGATCGTCATAAGTTTTCACAGATGTTGGATAAGTTGGGCGTGGATCAACCAAAATGGAAAGAGCTCGCAAAAATTGATCAAATTACGAAGTTTGCTGATGATGTTGGATATCCACTTTTGGTTCGTCCTTCGTATGTGCTTTCCGGTGCGGCTATGAGTGTAGCTCATAATCATGAAGCTTTGGTTCAGTTCTTGAATAAAGCGACAAGAATTTCCAGTGATGCTCCGGTTGTGGTGAGTAAGTTTGAATTGGGAGCAAAAGAAGTGGAAATTGATGCGGTGGCTATGAACGGGACTGTGCTTATTTATGCGATTGCAGAGCATGTTGAAAATGCGGGCGTTCATTCCGGAGATGCAACAATCGTGCTTCCTCCACAAAAACTTTATATTGAAACGATCCGCAGAATTAAAGATATTACGAAAAAAATTGCGAAAGAATTAAAAATTACCGGGCCATTTAACATTCAATTTTTGGCAAAAAATAATCAGGTAAAAGTGATTGAATGTAACTTGAGAGCAAGCCGTTCATTCCCATTCTCTTCAAAAGTTACGGGGTATAATTTTGTGGAAATCGCCACACTTGCGATGTTGAAAAAGAAGCCGCTGGAATACTTCAAAAATCAACACTACAACACTTTGGATTTGGACCATGTTGGAGTGAAAGCTTCACAATTTTCGTTCTCACGTTTAAAGGGCGCTGATCCGGTTTTGGGCGTAGAAATGGCTTCAACTGGTGAAGTAGCCTGCTTTGGTGACGATATGTACGAAGCACTTTTGAAGGCGATGATTTCTACAGGTTTCAGAATTCCAAAGAAAAAGATTTTGTTGAGTATTGGATCGATTGAAGATAAAGCTGCGTTTTTGAAATCTGCACAACAATTGGTGGACATGGATTATGAACTTTATGCGACAGAAAATACTTCCAGATTTTTGACTGAGAATGGAATTAAAAACACATTTTTGTATAAAATTCGGAACAAAATGCAGCCAAATCTTTTGGATGTTTTGGGTCAAAAAATTATTGATCTCGTGATCAATATCCCAAAAAGTTACAGCCGTGAAGAGGTGACTGATGGCTATTTGATCCGCAGAAAGGCAATTGATTTTAACATTCCTTTGCTCACGAATTTGCAGCTTTCACAAAGCGTTGTTGAAGCGTTGCAGCGTTATAAAATGGATGACCTCAAAATCAAAGAGTGGTCTGAATACGTATAGATCGCTGTAACTTACCTTACACTTGATAACATGAAAATGCTTTCAGTTCTTTGTCATGCATTTAAAATTGTAATATTGAGGGTCTTGAGAGATTATTATTGGCATGCGCAATACACCACCATTTAGAGGAGGGCCAGATCCACGTCGGGAAGAAGATGACGGCTGGGTTCATCCAAGGCAAATAAGTGATGTTCCAGCTAAACCTACAAGCGATACGCGGGAATTGCGTGGCGGTTCATCATTTTCTCATACTGAAGCGCCTTCAAGCGCGGACGTTTTTGGCGATAAAGTGGCAGCCATTAGGAAAGGCTCAAAAGAGATTGATGTCACAGGTATACGAAGAGCTTTAATTACTTCTAAATTGCAGGAGGATGCATGGTTTGCAAGATTTGATGAACAAACACGAAAAATCCTTGTTGAGATTATTGCTGATTTGATTGTTGAAGCGGAATTGGCTACCAAGGGCAAAGATAGTGATAAATTTGCTCTGAATTTTCATCACCGTAGAATGGATGAAGAAGGTAAACTTCCAATGGAAAATATTTCTTTTACACCAAGATTTGCTGATTGGCTTTCTGAAAAATATTTCACTTTAAAAATAGACCCAGCTAATCAAACGATGCCTGCGTGGAAACTTGATCGTTTTTCCAGCACTGATCTTCAATCACCAAACCTGACTTTTTCCGCTAAAAATCAGCTAACAGGAGAACAGAGAAAAGTCTTTCTTTATGAAGTTTTGGCGGGAATAAGAATCATTTGATTATCTGTTTTTGTTTTGTCTTTCACTTATATTGCCAAAAGTGTTATAAATGCTTTTGTTCTTTTTGTGATTTATGGGCAAACCCTTCCCCCCAGAAGACCCGGAATCGGGCATAGAACCTGTTGTAAAACCTACGACGCCAACTATTCCACGAAGATCTTCTTCCGTTCAAATGCAAGCGGTGAGACCTTCCGGGACTATTCAAGCTGTTACGCAGGCCCGAATGCAACAAATTATTGCCGAAGAAGAAGCAAACTCATCGTTTAAAATAACGCCTGCTATTGCTGCCGAAAGTGCTGGTCGTCGCAGTACTTTTCATACTGACACTTCGGATACTCATCGAGGTCAAACTCTCAACATTAGTATTTTGAAACAATTTGATCCGATTTTAAAAGGACTTCCGGATATTGCAAAAGAGCCTTATGCTGCGGTTATTGCGGATCTTTGTCTCATTCCGACTACTGGCGCTGCAGATAATAAAGATAATTTTTATCGAGTTTTTAATACACATAAAACGGTCTGGGCAAATACTCCGGGACTTAGTGAAATTATTTTTCCGGCACTGGGAATGTTTATTCCTGGAAAAATTTTTGGTTACGACCTGGAAGCGAAACAACCAAACCGGACGTTGGAAAATTTAACCGTGACCAAATGTTCATCCAGAGAGTTGGCTCAACCAAGAGCAACTATTAAAGCCCGGGAAGGTGGATTTTTGGCTCGAATTACGAGAGATGAAGAAATTGATTTAGCAGATTTTTTTGGTGGTTTTAATATACTTAAAGCTTATCGATCTAAAAAATGAGTGTTTTTGAGAAATTTAAAAGCAGAATTGTTCCGAAAAAAACTGATGTTCCTGGCCAAGATGTTGGGCCTTCAAACAATCCAGCTCCTTCAAAAATTTCTGCACAAATTGATATTGATGCAGTGGCAAGGGGAGTTCAGCGCGCAGCCAGAGCTTCGCTTGAAGCTTCAACCGCAAAACCTTTAGATGCTGCGACTTTTGATACACGCAAAAATACCCGAAGAGCTTATGAAAATACCAGTCACGAAAAAAGTGCGCGTATGGCTACGAATGCGATCATCGATTATGATCCAAAATTTCAAAAAGTTCCTGGGGTCGTCAAAGAACATTTTAAAGAGTTGATGTTTGAGTTGCTCACAGCTGCAAGGAAATCTCCTGATGTTTTTTATAAAAAACTGGCAGACAAAAGGGTTAAACTTTCGGGCGATAAAACAATGTTAATGCTCCTTTTGACTTCACTTTCAACGTGTTTGATGGGAGAAAAATTCAAGTATGATCCATCAAGAGCTTTTCGTGCTGGGCAAACCGAAGGGTCTCCTGTTTGGGAAGTTGCTGTGTGCAAGCATGAAGATTTGTTTTTTGATCAACCGAAAGTTACTGCTCGACAGAATGCCGGTGCTCCAGTACAAGTTGAACTGATTCATGTTTTTAACGGATTAATAAAATTATAATTTTTGTTTTATGGCTCAAAAAGATTTAGAACAACAACTGCGTGATTTCTTTAAACACATTGGAGAAGATCCTGAACGCGAAGGCTTAAAAGATACTCCTGCTCGCATGCTGGCGTCTTGGGAAAAACTTTTTGGCGGGTATAAACAAAAGCCTGAAGATGTTTTAACGGTGTTTGGCGATGAGCTTTATGACGAAATGATTGTGGTGAAAGATATTGAGTTTTACAGCATGTGTGAACATCATTGTTTGCCGTTTTTTGGGCGTGCACATGTGGGTTATATTCCGGACGGAAAAATTATCGGCCTTTCTAAATTACCTCGACTGGTGGAGATTTATTCCCGCAGATTACAGAACCA
>Ga0070667_100000210_pt1 | contig 68040 bp, 67 predicted proteins | sample KBSS33metaG_FD_64659 | JGI IMG/M metagenome (GOLD analysis project Ga0070667, IMG submission 64659) | Switchgrass rhizosphere microbial communities from Kellogg Biological Station, Michigan, USA - KBS S3-3 metaG | ecosystem: Host-associated > Plants > Roots > Rhizosphere > Soil ...
CGCGCCGTGATCGTCGAAAGCTTCGAGCGCATCCACCGCTCGAACCTGGTCGGCATGGGCGTGCTGCCGCTGCAGTTCCTCGACGGCCAGACCCGCCAGACCCTGGGCCTGACCGGCGACGACGCGTTCACCATCGACGGCGTTGCCGATCTCCAGCCGCGCCAGACCGTGACCGTGAAGGTTACGCGCGCCGATGGCAGCACGTTCACGTTCGAGGCGCTGTGCCGCATCGATACGGCCAACGAGCTGGAATACTTCAAGAACGGCGGCATCCTGCACTACGTGCTGCGCAAGCTGGCGGCCTGATCGCCGCTGGCTTCATCGCCAGATGCAAGAAGCAGGGCGGCTCCCACCGGGGCCGCCCTTTTTCGTGGGCGGCGGTCCTGATGGGGTGCGCGTCCTGTTTGCAGCACCCACGAAAAAGGGGCGGCCTCCCCCCGAAGACCGCCCCTTCCGTGGAGCCCGACAGGACCGGGCTTGACCGTGGATGCTCAAGCCGGTTTGCGGTTGCTCCGACCCCAACGCTGGCGCGCGACCAGCGCGGCAGCGGCGGCGCCAAACAGCAGGACCATCGAAGGTTCGGGCACATCGGTGCCGCTGCTGGTGCTCGTGCTCGTTGAGGTGGTTCCGCTCGACGAGGAGGACGTGCTGCTCGACGTGCTGGACGATGTCGAGGAACTGGTCGAACTCGACGTGGATGAGGACGTGCTGCTGCTGGTCGAGCTGGACGTGCTGACATTGCCCGACGAGGTGGACGTGGACGAACTGGTCGACACGTTGCCGGACGAGGTGGAGACGTTGCCCGATGACGTAGACGTGGAGGAACTGGTCGAGACATTGCCCGAAGACGTCGACACGTTCCCGCTCGACGTGCTGACACTGCCCGAGGAGGTCGACACGCTGCCACTCGACGTGCTCACGCTACCCGACGATGTGCTGACATTGCCAGAGGAGGTGGAAACGCTGCCGCTCGACGTGGAGGTGGAGCCGCCGGACGTGGACGTCGACCCGCCCGATGTCGAGGTGGAGCCGCCGGAGGTGGAGGTGCTGCCGGTGCTGGTGGACGACACCACGACGCTACCGCCGCCGCCACCACCGCCGCCGAAGAAGCCCCCGAAGAACCCGCCGCCAAAGCCGCCCACCGGGCCGCCGCCGATCACCACCGGAACGCCGCCACCGCCGCCGCCCTGGGCCTGCGGGGGCAAGGGCGCCATGTAGGGCACCGGGGCCATCGCATACTGCTGCGCCGGGGCGCAGGACCTGGGCGCCACGGTCGTCACGATCTTGCGCTGGCGATGGACCACGTGCGGCGCAGCGCGGCGAACCACGCGGCGCGGCTTGGCCTGCTTGATCTTGATCGGCTTGATGTGATGAATTTCGCCGGTGGACGGCGCTTCCGACACGTGAACCGCGCCGCCGCCCAAAACCGCGCCGCCTGCCGCGCAGGCCGCCAGTTTTGCCAATGCCATCCGAACCGACATGATCGTTGCTCTCGTTAAAATCCCCGGATGGCCTAGCAGCAACCGCTTAACAGGGTGCTGCCAGGCTTTCCCTTGCCTGAACAACGCAGATCATAGCGGCAGCGTCTATGGCGTTAACCGTGAATCGGTAGGACGCTTTGCCATATTTCATCGCATTTCCGCAAGCGCGGTTAACTCTGTCCCAATCTGGAACCCTTGGAGGCTGGAGTGTTGCCTATTCCGACAGGGGCGGGGGCCTATTCGCCCTCGTCGGCGCCAAAAAGGCCGGGCAGCACGCCCGGTGAACCCATGGGCATCTGCGCATTGGGCGGGGTGATTCCCAGATGTTGCCAGGCGCGATCGTTAAGGCAGCGGCCCCGCGCCGTGCGCGCCACCAGGCCCAACTGGATGAGGAAGGGCTCGATCACTTCCTCGATCGTGTCGCGCGGTTCGGAAAGGCCGGCGGCCAGCGTTTCCACGCCCACCGGGCCGCCCTTGTAGATATCGGCGATCATCATCAGGTAGCGCCGGTCCTGCAAGTCCAGCCCCAGCGAATCGACTTCCAGCCGGGTCAGTGCCTGGTCGGCGAGGCTGCGGGTGATCGTGCCATCGCCCATCACTTGCGCGAAATCGCGCACGCGGCGCAGCAGGCGGCCGGCGACACGGGGCGTGCCGCGCGCGCGCTGGGCAATTTCGCGCGCGCCTTGCGCATCGATGCCCACGCCCATCAGCGTGGCGCCGCGCGTGACCACGCGCTCCAGTTCGGCCACGGTGTAGAACTGGAGGCGTACGGGAATGCCGAAACGATCGCGCAGCGGCGTTTGCAGCAGGCCCTGGCGCGTGGTCGCACCGATCAGGGTGAAGGGCGGCAGGTCGATCCGCACCGAGCGCGCCGATGGACCCTCGCCGATGATCAGGTCTAGCGCGCGGTCTTCCATGGCCGGATAGAGCACTTCCTCCACCACGGGGTTGAGGCGGTGAATCTCGTCGATGAACAGCACATCGCCCGATTCCAGGTTGGTCAACAGCGCGGCCAGATCGCCCGATTTGGCAATGACCGGGCCAGAGGTGGCGCGAAAGCTCACGCCCAACTCACGCGCGATGATCTGCGCGAGCGTGGTCTTGCCCAGGCCCGGCGGCCCGAAGAACAGCACATGATCCATCGCCTCGCGCCGCTGCTTGGCGCTTTCGATGAAGATCTTGAGATTCTCGCGCGCGGCTTCCTGGCCGACAAATTCGGCCAGGGTCTTGGGCCGCAGCGCAGCGTCGATGTCCTCGGCCTGGGCCTTGGCGGAAAGGAGCGGGTTGTCGGTCATGGGAGAGGGGGCTTTCGGCGCAAGGCGCGCGGCGCGTCCATCGCGTGGTGCAGTACGCGCACGACAAGCACTTGCGCGCCGTTAAAACGGTAAAGGATGCGGTGGCGCCGGTGCGAAAGGCAGCGGATGTGCTCACCCAGATCGGGCTGGGCTGGGCCCGCTTCGGGATGTCGCGCCAACAGATCGAACGCGCCGGAAATGCTCATGAAATAGGCGTCAGCCAAAGGGCCGCCAAATTGCTCGTTGCCATATTGGCGCATGTTCACAAGGTCTTTGCGGGCCTGCGCCGTCAGCCGTACCTCAACCACGAGAGGAGGGATGTTCGGCCATGATCTGTGCGAGGATGTCCTCTGGCCTGTCGGGCAGAACATCGGAAGCCAGACCTTCCGCGACCAAGCCGCGGAGCCATTCCGCATCGTCTATGGCTGCGTCCTGATCACGCCGGACCAGATCGCGTACGTAGTCGCTCGCGCTGGAATAGCGCCCCTCCGCCACGCGGGCGTCGATCCATTGCCGTAGCGCCGGCGGCATCGAGACGTTCAGATGGGCCATGCGTCGACTATAAAGCTCCATTGGGCCATTGTCCAAGTTCATCACCCCGCAAGTCCATCACCCCGTCGCCCGCTTGAGCGCCACGCGCACCAGGTCGTTGAGGCGTGCGTCCTCGCCCAGTTCCTTGATGGCGAATGCCACCGCACTCGATGCCACGGCCGGCTTGAAGCCCAGGTTCTGCAAGGCCGAAATGGCATCGGCGCTGGCAGAGCCGGCAGGCAGGGCCACGTCCGCCTCTGCTGCCGCACCGAGCCCGCCGGAAAGACCGGCAAGGCCGCCCGCCTTGTCTTTCAGTTCGTTGACGATGCGGCTGGCGAGCTTTGGCCCCACGCCATTGGCGCGCGCCACCATCGCGGCATCGCCCCCGGCGCAGGCGCGCTGCAATTCTTCGGTCGAAAGCGCCGAAAGGATGGCCAGCGCGACTTTCGATCCCACGCCCTGCACCGCAGTGAGCAGGCGGAACCAGCCGCGCTCGCCGGCGCTGGCAAAGCCGATCAGGCGCTGGTCGGTCTCGCTCACCTGCATTTCGGTGTGGATCACGATCCTGTCGCCGCGCACGCCCAGGTGGGTCAGCGTCTTGGCCGAGCAATGGACCAGGTAACCGACGCCATTGACGTCGATGATCGCCCAGTCAGGGCCGGTGTCGTCGAGTATGCCGGTCAGTTTGGCGATCATGGTTTGTTCCCTATGGCAGGGAACTTTTGCGCACGCAACCGTGGTTCAGGTATTGGCCTGCTGATCCTCGGGCACGTCGTCATTTGGCCCGTAATAAAGCCTGGCGCAGGCATCCGCCACCACGCCTCCTTCCAGCGCGAGGTCGTCCTTGAACGCGTCGCGGATGTAGTCGAACGTCGAAAGGTGGCGGTCCTCGAAATACATGGCGTGCACCTCGTCGCGCCCTGCGCCATAGACGATGCGGCTGATGCCTGCCCAGATCGATGCCATCGTGCACATGCCGCATGGTTGCAGCGTGGAATAGAGCGTGGCGCCCTCGATCTTCATGTCGCCAACGTGCTGCCCGGCCGCGCGCAGGGCTTCCACTTCGGCATGGGCCGTAGCGTCACATCGTTCCGCAGTCCGGTTCACGCCTTCGCCCACAAGCTTGCCGCCACGCACCACCAGCGCAGCGATCGGCGTATTCGCCGGGTCTTCGCCTTTCTCGCGCACGGCAAGGGCAATGGCGCGGGCCATCCAGGCTTCGTCGGTGGCGGCAATGTTCATGCTGTGGTTACGCCGGGCAGGGCGGCGCGTTCCCGTTCAGCGGTGGCTGCCCAGCATATTGGCGTGGGTGATTGCCACGGCCAGCGCATCCGATGCGTCTTCACCGGCGAGCTTCACGCCCGGTAGCAGGATTTTCAGCATGTGCTGGATCTGCTGCTTTTCAGCGCCCCCGGTGCCGACCAGCGCCTTCTTGATCACCTTGGTCGGATATTCGGCCACATGCATGCCCGATCGCGCCAGGCTCAACATGGCCACGCCGCGTGCCTGGCCCAGCTTGAGCGTGGACTGCGGATTCACGTTGACGAAGACTTCCTCCACCGCGCCTTCGTCGGGCCGGTGGGTGAGGATCACATCGGTCAGTGCGGCATCCAGTTCCACCAGCCGCTGCGCCATGGTGGCCTTGGCATCGGTGCGGATCTGGCCATTGGCGATGTGGCTCAAGCGGCTGCCGGCCTTGGCCACCACGCCCCAGCCGGTGCAGGTGAGGCCGGGATCGATGCCCAGGATGATCATGACGAAAAGATCCTCCCCCGCATGGCGGGGGAGGATCGCAGGGACGGCGAGCCGGTCACCGGCCCGATCAGCCCAGCTTTTCCATCACGTCGTCGGGGATTTCATAGTTGCCCCACACGGTCTGCACGTCGTCGTCGTCGTCCAGCACGTCGATGAGCTTGAGCAGGGTGGCTGCGTCATCGGCCGAGACCGTGGTCTTGAGGCTGGGCTTCCATGCAAGCTTCACCGCTTCGGCTTCGCCCAGCGCCTTTTCCAGCTCGCGGCTCACGGGGTGCAGGTTGTCGATCGCGGTCCAGATCTGGTGCGCGTCGTCATCCGATTCCACGTCGTCGGCGCCCGCCTCGATCGCGGCTTCCAGCACCTTTTCCTCGTCACCCACGGCTGCAGGGTATTCGATCAGGCCCAGGCGTTCGAAGCCATGGCTCACCGCGCCCGAAGCGCCCAGGTTGCCGCCGTTCTTGGCAAAGGCGGTGCGCACGTTGGTGGCGGTCCGGTTGCGGTTGTCGGTCAGCGCCTCGACGATGATCGCCACGCCACCTGGGCCATAGCCTTCGTAGCGCACTTCTTCATAGTTCTCGCCATCGCCCTTGCTGGCCTTGTCGATCGCGCGCTGGATGTTGTCCTTGGGCATCGACTGGGCCTTGGCGGCGTTGATCGCGGCGCGCAGGCGCGGGTTCATGTCCGGATCGGGCATGCCCATCTTGGCTGCGACGGTGATTTCGCGCGAAAGCTTGGAGAACATCGCGGAGCGCTTTTTGTCCTGCGCACCTTTGCGATGCATGATGTTCTTGAATTTGGAATGGCCTGCCATGGGATGTGCTTCTTGCGGCTGATGGTTGGACTGCGGGTTTGCTCGCGCCCTAGACCAAGCGCGGCAAAACGGCAATCCGCCTGGGGCTGTCCGTCCACCCTTGGCGCGCCGCAGTGGGGCAAACGCGGCGTTAACCGCTTTTGCGTTAAGCCCCGTCCATGGTTCGCCTCTCGCTCCCTGCCATGCAAACGCTGCTGCAATTCCTGCGCCATCCCCGCTGGTCGCGCCCCACCGGGCTGGCGAGCGTGGAAAGCTGGGCCTTGTGGCGTGGGGCTACAGGGCTTTACCTTGCCGGGCTGGTCGTTCTGGCGATGGCGCTGCATGTCTGGCAGCAGGCGATGGGCCTGCCATCGCCGGAAGCCTTTGGCAAAGTGCCGCCGGCCTTGCTGCTGCCGGCCGTCACTCTGCTGGCCCCGGTGGCGGAGGAATGCGTGTTTCGCGGCTGGCTAACGGGCCGCCCGCGCGCGCTTGTCCTGCTGTTGGGCCTTGTGGTGGCGGCTGGCGCGCTGTGGTCCGTGCGCGATGGAGCCGCTCATCCGCTTGCGTTGCTGGTGCTGCTGGTGGCCATCCTGGGCAGCGCAGGTGGCTGGTTCGCGCTGCGCCAGCGGCAAACCCCCGCCTGGTTCGTCGCTGCGTTTCCCGTGCTTTTCGTGGCGCACGCTGTGGTGTTTGCGCTGTTCCACCTGAGCAACTATCCGCGCATCTCGCCAGCGCTTGTTCCTATGGTCCTGCCGCAATTGTGGGCGGGGCTGGTCTTCGGCTTCATCCGCATGCGGATCAGCCTGCCCGCCGCCATGATGGCCCATGCGCTGGGCAACCTGGCGGCGGTGACGGTCGCGTTCTTGTTGAGTTGATGACGGCACCGGCCTGCGGTGCTGCCTGGCCGCACTGCGGCCAAGCCAGATCAATCGATGCCGAGCGCGTTCTTGTACACGTCGAGGATGGCTTCCATCTCGCGGCGGTCGTCAGGCTTCATTTTCCGCAGGCGCACGATCTGGCGCATGATCTTGGCGTCATAGCCGGCTGACTTGGCTTCGCTGTAGACGTCCTTGATATCGTCGCCGATGCCCTTCTTTTCTTCTTCCAGGCGTTCGATGCGCTCGATCAAGAGGCGCAGGCGATCATCGGCGGCGTCGGCCATGGTAAGCTCCGAATCTGAATGTGGGCGGCCTGTGCGGGCCTGTGGCCGGGGCAAATAGCTGCCCACGGGCGCGCTGGCAAAGTGCCGCCTGTGGAAAGTTTGCTCCAAAGCCGCGTTATGCGTTGCCCGGCGCGTTGCGCTTCATGCTTTCTTCCATCCGCGCCAGCTGTTCGGGCGTGGCCGGGGTCTGGTAGCGGGTTTTCCATTCGTCGGCGGGAAGCCCGTGGATTGCCTCGCGCGCCGCAGCCTTGTCCAGCGGGGCGCCGGCCTCGATGATCCAGTCGGCCAGGCAATTGCGGCAAAATCCGGCAAGGCCCATGAGGTCGATGTTCTGTGCATCGTGGCGATGGCGCAAGTGGCGCACCAGGTGTCGAAATGCCTTGGCGGCCACGGCATCGTCGAGTGTATCGAGCGGATCGACGCCAGAACGGGGGTTTTGGGCGGCGGAGTAATTCGTATCCATGGCTAACGTCCCTTGGGTTTTCGTGTCGCATAGGCCATAGGGCAGCCCGATTGAAAGCCTGCCCGCTTGATCTGTAACAGGAGTATTTTGCACCATGGTCCAGCCTGACACGGGAAAAAGCCCTGACAAGCGCGAACGCAAGGTCAAGATCCTCGCCACGGTGGGGCCGGCCAGCCGCTCGCCTGAAATGCTGGAAAAGCTGTTCCGTGCCGGCGCCGATGCGTTTCGCGTCAACATGAGCCATGGCGAACATGCCATCCACGCCGAAACCATCTCCAATATCCGCGCGCTCGAAGCGCGGGTGAACCGCCCGATCACCGTGCTGTGCGATCTTCAGGGGCCCAAGCTGCGCGTGGGCACGTTCAAGGAAGGGCGCGCCGTGATCCGCCATTCGGGTCATTTCACGCTCGATCGCAATCCCGAGCCGGGCGATGAAACGCGCGTCTGCCTGCCGCATCCCGAATTGTTCGGCATCCTGCAAAAGGGCCAGCGCTTGCTGATCGACGATGGCAAGCTGCGCCTGCGCGTCATCCGCGCAGAGGCCGATGCGATTCTCTGCTCGGCCGAAGTGGGCGGGGTGATTTCCGATCGCAAAGGCGTGAACGTGCCCGATGCCGTGGTGCCCGTTCCCGCGCTTACCGAAAAGGACCGCCGCGACCTGGCCTTTGCCGTGGAGCACGGCGCGGACTGGATCGCATTGTCGTTCGTTCAGCGGCCCGAAGACGTGGCCGAAGCGCGCCGTCTCATGGGCGGCTATGGCGCGCTCATGGCCAAGATCGAAAAACCGGCAGCGGTTTCGCGGCTGGAAGAGATCATCGAACTGTCCGACGGCATCATGGTGGCGCGCGGCGATCTGGGCGTGGAGCTCAATCCCGAAGAAGTGCCACCGCTGCAAAAGCGTATCGTGGAAAGCGCGCGGCGCCAGGGCAAGCCGGTGGTCGTGGCCACGCAGATGCTCGAATCCATGATCGAGACGCCCACGCCCACCCGCGCCGAAGTGTCGGACGTGGCCAACGCGGTCTATGACGGGGCAGACGCGGTGATGCTGTCGGCCGAAACCGCCGCCGGCGCCTGGCCGGAAGAGGCGGTGAGCATCATGAACCGCATCGCCGTGCAGGTGGAAAGCGATCCCGGCTATGCCGCGCGCGTGCATTTCATCGAAACCCTGCCCGATCCCACCACGGCCGATGCGCTGGCCCAGGCCTGTGCATCGATTGCCGAAACACTGCCGATCGCGGGGCTCATCGTGTTCACCGGGTCGGGCTCCACCGCCCGCCGCGTGGCGCGCGAGCGTCCCCGCGTGCCGATGCTGGTGCTCACGCCCAGCCAACGCACCGCGCGCAAGGTGGGCCTGCTGTGGGGCGCCCATCCCGTTACCACCAAGGATATCGGCAGCTTCGAGGAGATGATCGCCAAGGGCAAGCGTATGGCGCTACGCCACGATTTCGGCGCTGCCGGGTCCAAGCTGGTGGCGCTGGCCGGGGTGCCGTTCGGAACGCCGGGTGCCACCAACCTGTTGCATGTGGTCACTCTGGCTGGCGACGAATTGCAGCGTCACCAAAGCGCCTGATCGACGTCGGCGCGATCGGAAACGCGCGCCACCGTCAGGCCGGAATTGATCCGCTCGGCCGCCAGCACGCAGTTCTTGCCCGATGCCTTGGCCAGATAGAGCGAAGCATCGGCATCGGGTATCAGCTCTTCTCCCCGGACGGAAGTTTCGGGAATGGCCGAAACACCGAGCGAGGCGCTGACCGCGCAGCCTTGCGTGTCGCTCACGCTTTGGATGCGCAGGCGGATCTGCTCGGCCTTGGCCACGGCATCGTCGAGCGTGCAATCGGGCAGGATGGCAATGATCTCCTCCCCGCCATAACGGCACACCACGTCGGTCGGGCGCAATCCACTTACGATCTGCGCCGCCACATCGCGCAGCACGGCGTCGCCCTTGGCATGGCCAAAGCGGTCGTTCAGGTCCTTGAAGTTATCCAGGTCCATCATGATCACCGCAGTGGGATTGCCAGAGCGTGCCGACAGCGCGAGGAAACGCTCCAGCGTGTCTTCCATGTAGCGGCGATTATAGAGGCCGGTCAGGGGATCGCGCAGCGATTGGGTGCGCAGCTTGTCGCGCAGGGCGATGTTGGACAGCGCAAGCGACATGGAATCGGCCAGCGCCGTGCCCAGGTGGCGCAAGTTGGTCAGTTCGGCGTCGTCCTCGAAACTGGCCTGCGGATCGCTCCGCGCAAGTACGAGCAGGCCCTGGACCTGGCCGCCGGCCATCATCGGAATTTCCAGAACGGCATTGCTGCTGGCATGGTGCGCGCAGCACAGCCCGCCTTCGTCGGGCGAATTGAGATGGACCTTGCCGCGCTTCAGTGCCCAGCACAGTCCCGGCGCCAGCGAGTCGGGCGCTGCGTAGCCGGGCGGCAAATCCCACTGTCGTGCCAGGTCGAGCCGGTCGCGCGAATTGTTGAGAACGTAGAGCGCCGCGCCATTGCCGTTGAGCAGGCGCCGCGCGGTCACCATCAGAACGGCGCCGGCCTCGTCGTTGGTTTCGGCGGCCTGCAACATGTCGGTCATCGCGAAAAGTTCGGCAGTGCGGCGCCGGGCGTTTTCCGAATCGGCGCGGATATGGTGCTCGTGATCGCGATTGGCCAGCAGGATCGAGCGCAGCACGAGCAGGCTGCCAATCACCGCCATCTGGAGCAGGATGGAGACCATCAGGATGGCGGTCGAAACCACCGGGCCAAATCGCTCGTGCACCATGACCATGCCGATCGACAAGGTCGCCATGGCAATTGCGCTGTTGTACATCAGGGCAAAGCGCTGCCGCGTGCCTTCTTGCCAGGAAAGCGTCGATAGCCAGCGCAAGAGTTGGGTTCGCTTGTACTGCACGCCGTGTACGCTCCTGATCTCGACCCTGGCCACCGCCCAGATTGTTGCTGGTACAGGCCCGCATCCAATTGGACGCAGGCGCCATGGTGTCGTTTTTAGAAGCAAATGGCATGGCGCCGCTTGAATGCGGGCCTGCGCAGGAATGCCTATGTCCGGGCGAAGGCTGCGCTAATACAGGTTACGGTTGCGGCAAGGATCAGCCCCGCGCGCCGAACAGGGCGGAACCGACGCGCACGTGGGTGGCACCCAGCTGGATCGCGGTCTCGAAATCCTCGCTCATGCCCATCGAGCGGCCCGGCAGGCCATGATCGCTGGCCAGCTTGTCGAGCAGGGCAAAGAACGGCGCGGCCTCGATGCCTGCTGGCGGCACGCACATCAGGCCGATCACCGGCAAGTCCGCGTTGCGCGCCTCGCCCAGCAGGGCGGGCAGATCGGCAATGGCGCAGCCGCCCTTCTGGTCTTCGGCGCCAATGTTCACCTGCACGAACAGCGGCACGCGGCGCCCGGCCTTGTCCATCGCGCGGGCGAGTGCCGTCAGCAGCGAAGGTCGGTCGAGCGAATGGATGCAATCGAACAGCGCGACGGCATCTTCGGCCTTGTTGGACTGCAACTGGCCCACCAGGTGCAGGTCCAATCCGGCGTGTTCCTCGCGCAGCGGCGCCCACTTGGCCTGTGCTTCCTGCACGCGGTTCTCGCCAAACACTCTCTGGCCGGCGGCGATCAGCGGGCGGATCGCTTGCGCCGGATGGGTCTTGGAAACGGCGACCAGCGTCACTTCTTCGGCGGGGCGGCGCGCGATTCGGGCGGCCTGGGCGATGCGGGCGCGAATGTCGGCCAAGGGAAGATGTTCTGGGTGCAGATGGTCTGGTCCGGTCATGGCGCGGTGCTATAGCGCGGTGATGGCAAAGCGCTACCCCGTGCCGCGACTGGTCCTGCTCAGCGATGCGCGCAACGACGCACGGCTCGATCGCGCGTTGCGCCGATTGCCTGCGTCGAGCGCATTGGTGTTTCGCCACTATCACCTCGATCCGGCGGCGCGGCGGCGGCGCTGGGCAGCCCTGCGCCGCCTGGCGCGCCTGCGCGGCGTGGCGCTGATCGCGGCGGGTGCGCCGTGCGGCAGCGGCGGGCAGGGCCGCTATGGCGCGGCGGCCAGCTTGCACAAGGCCAAGGGCCTGCGCCTCTCCACGGCCCATTCCCTGCGCGAGATCCGGCGCGCCGTCTGCGCGGGGGCCGATGCTGTGCTGCTTTCCCCGGTGCTGCCCACGCGCAGCCACCCCGGCGCGCCCGTGCTGGGCATGGTGCGTTTCCTGCTGCTCGCGCGGCAAAGCCCGCTGCCGGTTCTGGCGCTGGGCGGGATGACCCACGCTGCGGCCCGGCGCTTGCCCCGGCGCGGGCGGGTACGGGGCTGGGCCGCGATCGACGGCTTGTCGCAAGGATGATCGCAATTCCGGGGGTTTTGCCCGGCGATTCTTGACCGGCGGGGCCATTGGGGCGATGATGGGGGCAAGAAGGGAACACGCACTATCATGGCTTCGCGGGCACTTACCCCCAACCGCACGAACGCGCCGGGCCGGCTGAATTCCGGCGCCGGCCGGGGCAGCCCCAACTGGCGCGCGGTGCTGCGGCGCAGTTTCCGCCGCAGTTTCGAGCTGATCGGCGGGATCACCCTGTTCGCGGCCACGCTGTTCCTTGCGCTCGCGCTGATCAGCTATACCCAGACGGACCCATCGGGCAGCACGGCTTCGGGCAGCCCCGTGGACAACTGGATGGGGCTGCCCGGCGCCTGGGCGGCAGAGCGCGTACTGGTCCTGTTCGGCTTGCCCGGCGGGTTGTTGGTGCCACTGCTGTTCGTGTTCGCCCGCCGCCTGTGGGATGCCGCCGGTGACCTGATCGATGTGGACGAGGACGAGGAACAGGCGCCCGCCGATCCGGCCTGGTGGCGCCTGGCGCTCGGCCTGGTCCTGGCCATGATGCTGTCGGGCACTGCACTGGCGCTCGCGTTCACCGGCCCCGGCGGCAGCCTGCCTGCCGGCTTTGGAGGGCTTGCCGGCCTGCTGGGGGCAGCGGGCATCCGCGTCGTCGCCGGCTTCGTGCCGGTGGCGCAAGGGTGGATCATTCTTGCGCTGGCCTTGATCGCGCTGGGCGGCGGCCTGTTCGTGACGGGCCGGGTCTTTGCTCTCAACTGGGCGCGCCTGCTTTCCGTGCCGGCCGTGCTGCGCCGTGCCCCGCGCGGCGATACTGCCGATGCCGCGCCTGCACGCCAGCGCCGGGCGCCCAAGGCCAAGGCCGCTACCGCCGATGCCCTGCTCGCCGATGGCGACGATGCAGAGGATGACGAGCCTCCGTTCGATACCCGTGCGCAAGTCATCCCGGCCGATGCTGCCGCTCCGCGCCGCCCTACCGAGATCAGCGACCCGCAGCGCGGCCCGGCCCCTGCGGCCAAGGCAGCCGCCAAACAGACCGACCTGTTCGACAAGTTCGCGCTGCCGGCCATCGATATTCTCGAGGAAATCCCCGCCAGCGCACAGCCCAAGATCGACAAGCTCGCGCTTGAACGCAACGCGCGCCTGCTCGAAAACGTGCTCGACGATTTCAACGTGAAGGGCGAAATCACCGCGGTGCGCACCGGCCCGGTGGTGACGATGTACGAATTGGAACCGGCGCCAGGCATCAAGGCCAGCCGCGTGATCGGCCTGGCCGACGATATCGCCCGCAACATGAGCGCTGTTTCCGCGCGCGTTTCGGCCATTCCTGGCCGCACCGTGATGGGCATCGAATTGCCCAACCAGATCCGCGACATGGTCTCGTTCCGCGAACTGGTGGCCTGCGACAAGTTCGTGAATGCCAAGGGCCTCTTGCCGATCATCCTGGGCAAGGACATTGCCGGCGAACCCATCGTGGCAGACCTTGCCACCATGCCCCACTTGCTGGTGGCGGGCACCACCGGCTCGGGCAAGTCGGTGGGCCTGAACTGCATCCTGCTCTCGCTGCTCTACCGGCTTACCCCGGCGCAGTGCCGCATGATCCTGGTCGATCCCAAGGTGCTGGAACTCAAGTCCTACGACGATATTCCGCACTTGCTGTCGCCCGTGGTGACCGAGCCGGCCAAGGCCGTGCGCGCGCTCAAGTGGGCGGTCGAGGAAATGGAGCGGCGTTATCGCCAAATGTCGTCGATCGGCGTGCGCAACCTCTCGGGCTTCAACGAAAAGGTGCGCGCGGCGCAGGCCAAGGGCAAACCGCTCGGCCGCCGTATCCAGGTGGGCTTCGATCCCGAAACGGGCGAGGAACTGTTCGAGGAACAGCAGCTCGAATACCAGGTGCTGCCGCAGATCGTGGTGATCGTCGACGAACTGGCCGACCTCATGGTCACGGTCGGCAAGGAGATCGAAGTCCTGATCCAGCGCCTCTCGCAAAAGAGCCGCGCGGCCGGCATCCACCTGATCATGGCCACGCAGCGCCCGTCGGTGGATGTGATCACCGGCGTGATCAAGGCCAACTTGCCCACGCGCATTTCCTTTGCCGTGACCAGCCGGATCGACAGCCGCACCATCTTGGGCGAACAGGGCGCCGAACAGCTCCTGGGCAAGGGCGACATGCTCTACAAGCCCAGCACCGATCCCATCCGCCGCGTCCACGGGCCCTTCGTCAGCGACGAGGAAGTGGAGCGCGTGGCCGATCACTGGCGCGGGCAGGGCAAGCCGGAATACGTCGATTCCGTTACGGAAGAGCCGGAGGAAGGCTCCTTCGGGTTCGACGAACTCGATACGTCCGACAATCCCGAGGATCGCAAGTACCGGCAGGTGTGCCAGCTCGTGTTCGAAAGCCAGAAGGCTTCGGCCAGCTGGATCCAGCGCCAGATGGGCGTGGGCTACAACACCGCATCGAAATGGATCGAACGGATGGAGCAGGACGGCCTCGTCGGCCCGGCCAATCACGTCGGCCGCCGCGACATCTACCGCGACAAGGACGGCAATCCGTTGTGATCTTCGTCCCCGGGCCGGGGAGGGGAACCAGCCGTAGGCTGGTGGAGGGGATTTCCGGCGCTCAGGCGACGTTTCCCCGCAACGCCCCGGTCACTTCTCCCACCAGCGCCGTCACTTCCGTCTCGCGCAACACCCGGCGCGGTTCATAGCCCAGGCCCAGGCGCGTGGTGCGGCGCCATTCCTCGCAGAACAGGCCCTTGTTGGGGCCGAACGCGCGCAGCACATGGGCGGCAAGGCGCGGCGGCGCATCGGGGGCATAGGCGCGCGAGAACAGCGCCATGTCGGCCACCCAAGGCCCGATCATCACCCAGCCATGGCCATCGGCTACGGCCTCGCCCGCCACGCTCAGCGTGCCTTCCACCACCACGATCGGCGCGGCCAATGCCCGGCCCAGGTGCACGGCATAGGCGGCATTGAGCATGGGCGCGGTCACGTCCTTGCCGGCCATCACGCGCAAGACGTCTTGCGCCCGGCTGGCCATCAGGGCCTTGTCGTCCTCACTGGGCGCATAGGCCTTGAAAGCGCGGGCCAGGTCCCACGAATGGCTGGCGGCGATCAGGCGCGAAAGGCGGGTCAGGGCAAGCGATGCAGTCATGATCGCCGCGCTTAGGCGCAATTCACGTCCACGCAAAGACCGCAGGGCGCAATCAGTTGCCCTGCTTGCCCACGATCACGCCGCCCATGTCGATGTTCCTGCCTCCCTTGGGATCGATCATCCCGGCATGCCACGCGGCATAGAATTCCTCGGCATGGGGGCCGGTGAACTGGCCGTTGATGGCGCCATTGGTATTACCGCCGATGGGCAGGTTGATCGCCTTGTCGAACGTGGCCGCAAATGTCGATTTGCCGGCATTGCCCTGGCCGGTAAACGCATAGGCGCCAAGCGCATAGGACGTGCCCGTGTCACGGTCGGTAGCCACCGGGTCGAGAGTGCCGGTCAGCGTCGACGCGCCGAAGTCATAGGCCATGCGCGCGTCTCCGCTGATCGCATAGGGGCGGGTCGTGCCATCGGAAGGTACGCCGGAATAGCCCAGGATCACGCCACTATAGTTGGCACTGCCGGTGCGCGGCATGGCCGATGCGGGCGTGGACTGCCCAAACCCGAATGCGAAATCGGTATAGGGCGGGGTGCTGTCTTCCTTCTTCATGACCGATTCGAACGTGCCAAAGCCCGTATAGGTCAGCGCGACCAGCGGATTGCCCGGTCCGGGTTTGGAAATGCGAAACGCTCCCGTGCGTGTCGAATTCGTCACGTCGGACGCAGCATAGACATCATACGTGGCATCGCTTTGCGCCGCATCGCGCAGTGCCGGCGTGAGCGTTGACGAAATTCCGGTCAAGCCCGACAGCCGCGCCGATACCACCAGCGCCTTCTTGGTTTCCGAATAGCTGATGTCGAAAGCCTGCCCAGACAGGTTGCCTCCCGCCCAGGTATTGCCGGGCCCCTGCCGGTAATAGTTGCTGGCCATGGCCAGGCCGCCCAGGTCTTCGTTGATCACGAGGTCGGCCAGGCCGTTGTTGGACGGCATGGTCGCCGTGTCGCGTCCCAGGATCGTGCCGCTGGCCACGACGTTGTCGCCCAGCTTGCTGTTCCAGACCGCGCCGATTTCCTCGTGGTGGGGGCCATAGAACCGGCCATCGATCCCACCCTGCCGGTCACCTGTCTTGAAGCTACCCGAAAATGTGGTTGCACCCGAAGCGATGTTTGCTTTGGAGGACCACATCAACTGATAAAGTGTTCGCCCGCCATTGACGTAGCCATCCATGGTGCCGCTGCCGGTCAGCTTGCCGCTGGCGAAATCGACGGTGAAGCGGCCGCCGCCCTTCAGCACCAGAATATACCTGTTGTATCCAGCCTCGCCATCCAGGCGCACGCCGAACGTGGCCGTGCCCGTGGTGGGCATGGCCGACGCGGGCGTGGGCACGCCATAGGTGAAGTAATCCATGGTTGTCGTGGTTTTGGGCGCATCGGTCTGCGTGCGCTCCCACAGGCCAGACCCGACATACCGAAAGCGCGGCGCATCGGGCGTGCCGGGATTGGTGCTGTTCTTGCTGAGCGACAAGGTTTCCGTGAGCGCGCCGCTGGTGCGCTTGTACACCGTGGCGTCGGCATTGCTGAGCGTCGCGTCCTTGTCGGCCGGCCCGAAATCCTGCGTCCGGCCCTGGGTGGACACGGTATAGGTCTGCGTCGATGCCTTGTATTCGATCGTCAGCGGATTGCTGGTCACCGTGTTGGGCTGGGCCGAGGTAATCGGCATGTACGCGGTCTGCGTCTTGGCATCGTTCACGAACGATTCGCTGATGAGGCCGCCCACCAGATCGGCGTTGGTCGGCTTGGGCGGCGGCGATGGCGGCGTATCGGGCGGGTTGGTGCTGGCCACGCCGCCGCCATCACCACAGGCCGCGAGCGGAATAGCGAGGGCGAGGGCAGAACACTTTGCTGCCCCGCCAATGAGTCTAAGAACAGCGCGCGCCATGAGTCGGTCCTTCAGGACAATGCGAGGAACATCCAAATTGGCGCTATAATACGCTATTTTACCTAGAGTTCCAGCAAGTCGCGTCGACCAGGAAAAGTTATGGTCCAGTATAGAACAACGTCACCATATCAGCCGGCACGCGGACAAGCCGGCCACTGGCTTTTTCGATCATCGCCCAAGTGGTGCGCGCGCTCACGATCACTTTTCCTTCGGTATTGGTGAAATCCACCCGCCGATCGAATCGCGCACCATGCGGCAAATCGGGGATGAACGTGGTGGCGGTCACGCTTTCGCCCTCGCGCACGTTGCCGCGATAATCGATCTCGTGTCGGGTCACGACCCAGACGTAATCAGCCACGTGCGCGGGCGCGGCCACTGTTTCCCAATGGCGCGTGGCGATCTGTTCCATCCACTGCACCCAGACGGCGTTGTTCACATGGCCCAGTTCATCGATGTGTTCGGGCAGGGCCGTGAAGGAGAGCGAGAACGGCGCCGCCATGGTCACGCGCCCAGCAAGTGGAGCACGACATGCCGGCGATGGGCGCGGCGGCGATGCTCGCACAGATACAGGCCCTGCCAGGTGCCCAGCGCCAGCCGACCATCGATCAGCGGGATGGACAGCGAAACGCCGGTCAGGATGCTTTTGAGGTGCGCCGGCATGTCGTCCGGCCCTTCGTCGTCATGGGCATAGCTGTCGTTTTCTGGGGCCATCCGGTCGAGCCAGCGCAGCACGTCACCATGCACCTCGCGCGCGGCGTTTTCCTGGATGCATAGCGAAGCCGAGGTGTGGCGGCAGAACACCGTGAGCAGTCCGCTGTCCATGCCCTGCTGGGCAACCCAGGCCGACGCCTCGCGGGTAAATTCGTGAAGCCCGGGCCCCGGCGTTTGCAGCGTCAGTTCACTGCTGGCCTGGCGCAGCGGCGCCGGCGCGGAGGATGGTGAAGGTCGCATGATGGCCGCAGCCTGACACGCCCGGCCAAAGCTGTCACGCCCGGATGTAAAAATTAAATGCGAATCATTATCATCGTGGTTGATTATGAAAATCACTCGCAATAAAGAACCCTCCATCGGAACCAAGGCACACCAGCCCGTTCAGAGAAAAGGGGAATTCCAATCATGACCAGCCCGAAGCCGCGCCGTCGTGCGCGCCGCGTCTTGCCGTCCCGCCCGCTTGCCCAGGCGAAGATGCCCGCATTCCTGGCAGCCGGCTGCATCGGCGTCATCGCGGCGGTGCCGGCACACGCCCAGGAGGCGGGCAAGACCGTGCTGGGCGGCGTGACCGTGACCGACACGGCCATTGCCGAAGCGCCGATCAAGGTGGAGCGGGCGGAATCGCCCAAATACACCCGCCCCCTGCTCGATACGCCGCAGACGATCACCGTGGTCAGCCGCGCCGTGATCGAGGCGCAAAACCTGCTTTCGCTCAAAGACGCGCTCTCGATCCTGCCGGGCATCACCCTGGGCGCGGGCGAGGGCGGCGGTGGCTATGGCGACAGCATCAACTTGCGCGGGCAAAGCGCCAACACCGATATCCAGATCGACGGCGTGCGCGACAGCGCGCAATATTCGCGCAGCGACCTGTTCAATATCGAGCAGGTGGAAGTGACCAACGGCGCCAATTCGGTGTTCTCAGGATCGGGATCGATCGCCGGCACGATCAACCTGATCAGCAAGAGGCCCAAGGATGAAACCAGCACCACGGTGCAGGGCGCGGTGGGCACGGCCAACTATTGGCGCGGCACGGTCGACAGCAACTGGAAGGTGGGCGACGACGTGGCGATCCGGCTCAACGCCATGGGCCATAGCGCCGATGTGCCGGGGCGCGATTTCGAATACAACCGCCGCTGGGGCGTGGCGCCATCGATCAAGTTGGGGCTGACCGGCGATACCAGCCTGACGCTGCTGTACCTGCACCAACGCGACAAGAACATTCCGCAATATGGGGTGCCCTATTACGCGGTCTATGGCGGCTTGCTGCCGGGCGCGCGCTATGCCGGCTATTACGGCTACAAGAACTACGATCGCCAGGAACAGACGGTGGATCAGGCGACCGCCATTCTCGAACATCGCTTTTCCGATGCCGTCTCGGTGCGCAATCTCGCGCGATATCAGCACGTCAAGCAGGACACGTTCGTCGATCCGCCGCAGGGGGCCTGGTGCCTGGGCAATGGAACCCTTGCCAATGGTACCGGGGCGGCCACGCCCTGCGCTGCGGGGCAGGTGCCCGGCATGTTCTATCCCAGCGGGCCGCGCGGCCTCTATCGCCTGACCGCCACGTCCATCTGGTACGATCAGGCCGATCTCACGGCGCGTTTTGACACGCTGGGCCTTGCCCACACGCTCAACCTGGGTGCTGCCTATACGCAGGAAGATTACGATCTCCACACCGGCAATGGGTTGCGCAATGCCGATGGCAGCGTGCCCACGCTCACGCCGATCAGCATTTCCCGCCCCGACGCCATCTACACCGGCCCGTTCCATCAGACGCCCACCGGGTACCAGACCGGCAAGACCCACAATATCGCGCTCTATGCGTTCGATACCGTGGCGCTGGGCGGCGGGTTCGAAGTGAACGGCGGGCTGCGCTGGGAGCACAACCGCGCCCGGTATCGCAGCGACACCATCGCGGTTGACGGCACGGTTACCCCCGGCGTGCTGCAGAAGAACGTCGACGATCTGTTCAGCTATCGCCTGGGCCTGGTTTACAAGCCGTCCGCCAATTCCAGCCTCTATGTCGCCTATGGCAACAGCAAGACGCCCGCTTCCACCACCGTGCGCAGCGGTTGCGGGGTCACCGGAACCACGCTTCTGGGCGATCCGTGCAACGTGGCACCGCAAACCGCGATCAATTTCGAGATTGGCGGCAAGGTGGATCTGGCGGAAGGCAAGCTGCAGCTGACGGCGGCGATTTTCCGCAATCAGCGCACCAATTATCCGGTCGCTGCCAACGATCCGCTGGTCGGCACAACCAACGTGCTCGACGGGCGTAGCCAGGTCGACGGCGTATCGCTGGGCCTTTCGGGGAAGATCACGCCAGAGTGGACGGTGTTTGCCAACGGCATGTACCTCGATGGCCTGATCAAGCAGTCGATCTCCAACTATTGCCGGGATCACCTTGGCGCCACGCAGACGCTGCCCACCGGCGCGACGGTCACGTGCCCGATCAGCGATGTTCAGGCCGGCAATACGATAACGAACAACCCCAAGTGGTCGGGCAGTCTTTACACCAGCTATCACCTGCCGTTCGGGCTGGAGGTTGGCTATGGCCTCACCTATCAGGGCAGCTGGTACCTTACCAATGCCACCGGCGCACCGATGTACAAGGCGCCGTCCTATCTCACCCAGCGCGTGAGCCTGGGCTACAAGTTGGACAACGGGCTCTCTGCGCAAGTCAACGTGCAGAACCTGACGAACAAGAAGTACTTCACCAGCGTCCGCAATAATGGCTGGGCCGTGCCCGGTGAAGGGCGCTCCGCCGTGCTGACGTTGGGCTACGAGTTCTGAAAACGGGGGCGGCGGCTTATCCCGCCGCCCTTTTTCAATCAGCCCAATAGAGCGCTGTCGGATTGTCGATCAGCAGCTTGCGCTGCAATTCGTCGCTCGGCGCGATACGCGGGATCATGTCGACCAGGTGTCCATCGTCGGGGATCGCATCCTGCATATTGGGATGCGGCCAGTCGGTGCCCCACAGCACGCGATCCTGATAATCCGCCACCAGTGGCGCCACGGCATCGGCAAAGGCATTCCACGGATCGCCGCCCTTGCCATTGCTGGCGGGATCGAGACGGTCGGGGCAAGTGGCCTTGAACCAGATGTCCGGCCGCGAATTGAGGAACGCGCGGAACGCTTTCATGTCTGCCCCATCCGGCCCTTGGGTCACATCCGGACGGCCCATGTGGTCGATCACCAGGGGCACGGGGATCGCATCCATGAACGGGCGCAGTTCCTCCAGGATGTCCGCCTCGAAATAGATCACCACGTGCCAGCCCTTGGGCAGGCGCCGGGCCACGTCGAGGAACTTGTCCTTGGGCGCATCATCCACCAGGCGCTTCAGGAAATTGAAGCGGATGCCACGAATGCCGCCCGCGTGCAGCGCGGCCAGCTCTGCCTCCGAAATCGCCGGATCGACCACGGCCACGCCGCGCGCCCTGGGGAGACCATCTGGGCCATTGCTTTTGGCAATGGCATCGAGCGTGGCGGCGTTGTCCGTCCCGTGGCAGCTGGCCTGCACGATCACGTTCTTGTCGAAACCGAGATGGTCGCGCAGGGCAAACAGCATGTCGGGCCCGGCATCCTGCGGCAGGTATTTTGCCTTCGCGCTGAACGGAAACTGCGCCATCGGGCCAAAGACATGGCAATGCGCATCGATCGCGCCGGCCGGCGGAGTATAGCGCGGCTTCGACGGATTGCCGTGCCAGGAAACGATACGGTCGGTCATGGTCTTGTCCTTGCCTTTTGCTCTTGTGCCAGGCTTCCGGGCTTCGACAGGCTCAGCCCGAACGGCGTCCTACTTGAAATCTTGCACTCCGTTCGCCCTGAGCCTGTCGAAGGGCGGGAGCCGGGCGCCGTCACCCGAACACCACCCCATCCATCAATTTTCGCGCCGTGCGCAGCAGGGCGGCAGTCTTGACCGTGCCGCTGTCATCCACCTCCAGCACGCAGCTCATCTCGCCGGTCGGATGCTCCACCGACAGCGTCTTGCGGCTGCCTTCACCCACTTGCGCCACCTGTGCCGCCGGAGAGCCCTCCAGCAAACACGCCGTCGCCACGGAAACCGCGCCGAGCACGCCGATCGTGGCATGGGCGCGATGCGGAATGAAGCTGCGCACCGTCACCGCGCCGCCGTTCCTGGGCGGGGCCACGAGCATCATCTTGGGGACGGACTTTTCCTTCACGTCGCCCAGGTTCATCAGCGGGCCAACCTCCAGCCGGATCGCCTCGATCCGCGCTTTCAGCTCGGCCGCGTTGTCCAGCCACTCACGGTCTTCATAGCCCGTGATGCCCAGATCCTGCGCCTTCATCACCACGCAGGGCATGCCGTTGTCGATCAGCGTCACCGCCACGCCCTGGATCGTGTCCACCGCGTTGCCGGTTGGCAGCAGAGCCCCGCACGAGGAGCCGGCGGTATCGCGAAATTCGAGCGGCACCGGGGCATGTGTGCCCGGCACGCCGTCGATGGCGGCATCGCCATCATAAGTTACTGCGCCGCCGGGCGTCTGCACCGTGGCCACGGCCACTTGCCCGGTGTTTTCCATGAAGATCGCCACGCGCGTTTCATCGCCCGTCGCGGCCATCAGCCCGCGCTCGATGGCAAAGGGGCCGACGCCGGCCAGGATATTGCCGCAGTTCTGCGCGTCGGTCACGATCGCCTGGTCGACGAAGACCTGCAGGAACAGGTAATCGACATCGATCCCTTCGCGGGCCGACTTGCTGACCACCGCCACTTTGCTGGTCAAAGGGTCTGCGCCGCCCATCCCGTCGATCTGGCGCGGATCGGGCGAGCCCATCACGCCGAGCAGGAAAGCATCGCGCTTTGCCACGTCGGACGGCAGATCACTTTTGAGGAAATAGCCGCCCTTCGACGTGCCGCCGCGCATCCACATGCAAGGCGCGGAAATTCCGGTGGTCATGGTCAAGACTCCTGCCGTCAATACTCCCCCTCCTCTTCAGAGGAGGGGGTCGGGGGGTGGGTGGAACCCTGGAGCGACGCGCAAGGCCCAGCACCACCCCCCACCCCCTCCTCTGAAGATGAGGGGGCTAGGTACGCTCCCCCCTCAAACGTATTTCAAACCCTTCTGCGCAAGCCGCTCGCGCATCTTGTACATGTCCAGCCCCAGCACCCCGCTGGCGAGCGTTGCGCGCTTTTCGCCCTCGTTGGCTTCGCGCGCCTGGGCGGCTTTCAGTACCTCGGCCGCCTTTTCGCGCGGCACCACCACCACGCCGTCGTCGTCGGCGACGATCACGTCACCAGGGTTTACCGCACAATTGGCGCAGACCACCGGCACGTTGACGCTGCCCAGCGTGTTCTTGACCGTCCCTTGCGCATAGATCGCCTTGGACCACACCGGGAACTGCATCTCGGTCAGGTCCTTCACGTCGCGCACGCCGGCGTCGATCACCAGGCCGCGGCAGCCAAGCGCCTGGGCCGACGTGGCCAGGAGATCGCCGAAATAGCCGTCTTCGCATGGCGAGGTGGGGGCGAGCAGCAGGATGTCGCCCTCCTTCAATTGCTCGATCGCCACATGAACCATCCAGTTGTCACCGGGAGGGGCGCTGATCGTTACGGCAGAGCCGGCAATGCGCGCGCCGCTGTAGATCGGGCGCATGTAGCTGGCGAGCAGCCCAGTGCGGCCCTGCGCTTCGTGAACGGTGGCAACGCCGCAGGCGGCCAGGCCGTCGATCACGGACGCATCGGCCCGTTCGATGTGCTGCACGACGATACCTGACATGGCGCTTGTCTCCCTTCACTTCCTGGCGATGGGAAGCATGTGGAACCGGGGGCGGGCGGCGCCAAATGCAATGTTTGGCAGATGCCATAAGGAAATGCTAAGTCTGGATGGATGAACCGTTCTGATCCCGCGCTCAATGTCCGGCACTTTGCCGCCTTTGCCGCCACCGTGCGGCACGGCAGCGTGACGCGGGCCGCGCGGGCCATCAACCTGACCCAGCCGGCACTGACCCAGGCGATTGCCCGGTTGGAGGCAGAACTGGGATGCCTGCTGTTCGAACGCGGCGCGAGCGGCATGACTGCGACCGAGCCCGCGCGGCTCCTTGCTCCGCGTGCCGAGGCGGCGATCGAGCATATCGGATCGCCGCGCGTGACCGGCACGCAGATGCGCGCATTCCTGGCCCTGGCGCGCGCGGGTTCCTATGCCGGGGCGGCGCTCGATACCGGGCTTTCCGCTGCGTCGCTACACCGCGCGGTGGCCGACCTGGGCGTTGCGCTGGGGCAGCGGCTGATCGACCGGCGCGGGCGCACCGTGCTGCTCACCCCGGCAGGCGTCCGCCGGGCGCGCGGCTTTGGCCTTGCCATGGCCGAATTGCGCAGCGGCCTGGCCGAAGTGGCGGCGTGGCAGGGCAAGGCGGCCGGCCGCGTCGTGATCGGCGCCATGCCCTTGTCACGCGCGCGCTGGTTGCCGGAAACGCTGCTGCGTTTTGCCCAAGGCTATCCCGGCGTGGACGTGGCGGTGGTCGAAGGCAGTCATGCCGAACTGGTTGGGCCACTGCGCGACGGAGAGATCGACTTCATGCTCGGCGCTCTGCGCGAGGCGGCGGTGATTGAGGATATCGTGCAGGAGGCAGCGTTCGAGGATCGCCCCGCGCTCGTCATGCGGGCCGGGCATCCGCTGGCCGATCCGGCAACCCCGCTCGATCCAGCGGCCCTGCGCCACTATCCGTGGATATTGCCTGGCGGTGACACGCCATTGCGCCATTACTGGGAAGCAATGATGCAGGCGGCCACGGGAGAGGCTGCGCCGCATGTGGGCATAGAGTGCGGTTCGGTGCTGACCGTGCGCCAATTGCTCGTCGGGTCCGACGCGCTCACGCTGCTCAGCCGCGCGCAACTGGCCGTGGAACTCGATGTCGGCCTGCTCGCCGCGCGGCCGACACCCGTGCCGGTGCGGCGCACGATCGGGATAACCCACCGGGTCGGCTGGCGGCCAACTGCGCCCCAGGCGGCGTTCGTTGCCCTGCTGCGCGAAGTGGCGACCAAAGGCTTCGCATAAAATTATACCTTGCGCGCTCTTTGCATTTGTCTGCCTTGCGCAAGGGCCGCAACAGGTGCGCCATGGAGAGAACACTTGCCCTGATCGGGTTCGGCGAGGCCGGATCGACCTTTGCCAAGGCGGCCGGATGGGAAGCCATGGCCAGCGCCTTTGACGTGGACCCTGCCCGCCATGCCGCCATGGAGGAAGCCGGCGTGGTTGCCGCGGCGACTGCCGACGATGCCTTGGGCGGCGCGGGCCTGGTGCTCAGCCTGGTGACGGCGGGCAGCGCCCTGTCCGTGGCGCAGGACAATGCTGCTCTGCTCGATTCCGGCGCGCTGTTTTGCGACATGAACTCGGTGGCGCCCGATACCAAGCGCGCCGCCGCGCTGGCGGTGGAAGCTGCCGGGGCGCGCTATGTCGATGTGGCCGTCCTCGCCCCGGTCAATCCTGCCCGGCTCAATGTGCCGCTGCTTGTGTCCGGCCCTGCTGCCGATGAAGCGGCACAGGCGCTGCGCGAGGCGGGTTTTACCCAGGCCCGCGTGGTGGGCAGCGAAGTGGGCCGGGCCAGCGCAATCAAGATGATCCGCTCGGTCATGGTCAAGGGCGTGGAAGCGCTGACCGCTGAAATGATGCTTGCGGCAACCAGGGCCGGCGTGGTGGAGGACGTGCTCGCCTCGCTCGACGCCAGCGAAAAGAGCGACAGCTGGTTCACCCGCGCGGCCTATAATATCGAGCGGATGACGACCCATGGCGCCCGCCGCGCGGCCGAGATGGAGGAGGTCGCCAAGACCCTGATCGGACTGGGCGTGGAGCCGCTGATGACCACGGGCACCGTTGCGCGCCAACGCCAACAGGCCGGCCACCCCATTCCCTTTGAAGCCCAATCCAAGGAACCGGCACAATGACCATGATCATCGATTGCCATGGCCACTATACCGTGCTGCCCAAGGCGCACGATGCCTGGCGCGAGGCGCAGAAAGCTGCGTTCAAGGCCGGCGAGCCCGCGCCGCCCTATCCCGAGATCAGCGACGACGAAATCCGCGAAACGATCGAGGCCAACCAGCTGCGCCTGATCAAGGAACGCGGGGCGGACATGACGATCTTCTCGCCGCGCGCCAGCGCCATGGCCCCGCACGTGGGCGATCAGAGCGTGGCCGTGCCCTGGGCGCAGGCCTGCAACAACCTGATCGCGCGCGTCGTCGGGCTCTATCCCGATGTCTTTGCCGGCGTGTGCATGCTGCCCCAGTCGCCCGAGGCGGACATGACCAGCTCGATTGCCGAGCTGGAACGCTGCGTGACGCAGCTGGGCTTCATCGGCTGCAATCTCAATCCCGATCCGGGCGGCGGCCACTTCAAGCATCCGCCGCTCACGGACGAATTCTGGTTCCCGTTCTATGAAAAGATGGTGGAACTCGATGTACCGGCGATGATCCACGTATCGGGCAGCTGCAACCCGGCGATGCACGCCACCGGTGCCTATTACATCGCGGCCGATACCATTGCCTTCATGCAGCTGCTGGAAGGCGATCTGTTCAGCCGCTTCCCCAGCTTGCGCTTCATCATCCCCCATGGCGGCGGCGCGGTGCCCTATCACTGGGGCCGTTATCGCGGCCTGGCCGACATGCTGAAGAAGCCGGCGCTCGACGGGCACCTGATGAACAACGTGTTCTTCGACACCTGCGTCTATCACCAGCCGGGCATCAACCTGCTGGCTGACGTGATCGAGACCAAGAACATCCTGTTCGGATCGGAAATGGTGGGCGCGGTGCGCGGCATCGATCCGCAGACCGGCCACTATTTCGACGATACCAAGCGCTATGTCGATGCGCTGGATATTTCCGACGCGGCCCGCCACGCGATCTTCGAAGGCAATGCCCGCCGCGTGTTCCCGCGCCTCGACGCGCAGTTGAAGGAGAGGGGCCTGTGACCATCGACAAGGGCAAGCCGGACGCCAGGCCGCGCGACATTCACGAATATCTGGCCGAGTTCGACGATATCCCCGGCACGCGCGTCTACACTGCCGCCCGTGCGCGCAAAGGCTATCACATCAACCAGTTTGCGATGAGCCTGATGAAGGCGGAAAACCGCGAGCGGTTCAAGGCGAACGAGCGCGCCTATCTGGATGAATGGAAGATCAGCGAGGAAGCCAAGCAGGCCCTGCTGGCGCGCGATTATAACACCCTGCTCGATATGGGCGGGAACATCTATTTCCTGTCCAAGCTGTTCTCGTCCGATGGCCTGCCCTTTGCCGAGGCGGTTTCGACCATGACCGACCTGACCTGGCCGGAATATCGCCAGATGATGCTCGATGGCGGCCGCAGTCCTGAAGGAAACCGCTCGATCAAGGAAAACCTGGCCGCCGCGGCGCGCGCGCAGGAAACCGGGAAGGACAACTGACCATGGCGCGCATTACCGCAGGCGTCGGTTCTAGCCACGTGCCCCTGCTGGGCGTGGCCGTGGACCAGGGTAAATCCAACGACGATTACTTCGGCCCGATCTTTGCCGGCTATGAATGGACCAGGCAATGGGAGAAGGAGCAGAAGCCCGATGTGATCATCCTGGTCTATAACGACCATGCCTCGGCCTTCGACATGAAGATCGTGCCCACTTTCGCGATCGGCTGCGGCGAAAGCTACAAGCCGGCCGACGAAGGCTGGGGCCCGCGCCAGGTGCCCGACGTGGAAGGGCATCCCGACCTTGCCTGGCACATCGCGCAAAGCCTGATCCTCGACGAATTCGACATGACCATCATCAACGAGATGGACGTGGACCACGGGCTGACCGTGCCGCTCTCGATGATGTTCGGACAGCCTGAACAATGGCCCGCCAAGGTCATCCCGCTCGCGGTCAATGTCGTGACTTATCCGGTGCCCTCGGGCAATCGCTGCTGGGCACTGGGCGAAGCCATCAAGCGCGCGGTGGAAAGCTTCCCCGAAGACCTCAACGTGCAGATCTGGGGCACCGGCGGCATGAGCCACCAGCTCCAGGGCAAGCGCGCCGGGCTGCTGAACCGGGCGTGGGACAACAAGTTCCTCGATCTGCTGATCGGCGAAACCGACGAGGCACGCTGGATTCCGCACATCGAATACTTGCGCGAAACCGGCTCGGAAGGGATCGAGATGGTCATGTGGCTGATCATGCGCGGCGCGCTGGGCGACAAGACCCGCATGCTGCACCGGCATTACCACATTCCCTGCTCCAACACCGCGATCGGCCACATCGTGCTGGAGCCGGTGGAAGAGGAAACCGTGCCGGCGTAGGCCAGGCACTCTTTAATCCCCCCTCCCGCAAGCGGGAGGGGCCGGGGGAGGGCATGTTCCAGTGCGCTCCCCCCAGCCATGTTTCCGGGAGGGGAAAACATTCCCTCCCCCATCCCCTCCCGCCAGCGGGAGGGGAGCACTACAGGAGTTAACCCCATGCGTATTGCCCTGGTCGGTGCCGGCGCCTTTGGCGAAAAGCACCTCGACGGCCTCAAGAATATCGATGGCGTCGAAATCGTTTCGGTGATCAGCCGCCAGGCCGAGCAGGCCGCAGCCGTGGCTGCGAAGTATGGCGCGCGCCATTCCGGCACCGAGCTGGACGAAGCGCTGGCACTGCCCGATGTGGATGCGGTGATCCTGTGCACGCCCACCCAAATGCATGCCGCGCAGGCGATTGCGTGCATGAATGCGGGCAAGCATGTGCAGGTGGAAATCCCCCTGGCCGATAGCTGGGCCGATGCCGAAGCCGTGGTGGCCAAGCAGAAGGAAACGGGCCTTGTCTGCATGGTGGGCCACACCCGCCGCTTCAATCCTTCGCACCAATACGTGCACAACAAGATCACGGCAGGGGAATTCAACGTCCAGCAGATGGACGTGCAGACCTATTTCTTCCGCCGCAAGAACATCAATGCCAAGGGCGAACCGCGTTCGTGGACCGACCACCTGCTGTGGCACCACGCCGCCCACACGGTGGACCTGTTCGCCTACCAGGCCGGCAGGATCGTCAAGGCCAATGCCATCGAAGGGCCGATCCACCCCGAACTGGGCATCGCCATGGACATGTCGATCCAGCTCAAGAGCGAAAGCGGTGCGATCTGCACGCTCTCGCTCTCGTTCAACAACGATGGTCCGCTGGGCACCTTCTTCCGCTATATCGGCGATACCGCCACTTATATCGCGCGCTACGATGATCTGGTGAACGGCAAGGAAGAGCCGATCGACGTGAGCCATGTGGACGTGTCGATGAACGGTATCGAGCTACAGGACCGCGAATTCATCGCCGCGATCCGTGAAGGGCGCGAGCCCAATAGTTCGGTGGGCAAAGTCCTCGATTGTTATCGCGTATTGGGCGAGCTTGAAAAACAGCTCTCTGCCGGATAATTTGGCAAGGCCCGCCCATGGTGGCGGGCCTTTTGCTTTGCGCCCGCCGCCTGTGTGCCGCGCGCCTGGGTCACAGAGCCTTGGCGTAAAGCGTCAGCAGCTTGCTCCACACCTTTTCGGCCTGAACCTTGTCATAGACCGGCGCGTCGATCGTGCACCAGCCATGCTGGGCAGGATAGACGGTCACATCGGCCGGGCGCTCTGCGGCGGCGGCTGCCTGCTTGAGCGCGGTCTTGTCGTCGGGTGCGCGGGCATCGTCGTTCTGCGCAATGGCAAAGATGAACGAGGCTTGGGTCTGGCCAAGCAGCTTGTGCGGGCTGTTGCCGGTATCGTTGACCAGGTTGGCGCCGTGGCACGAAACCGCCGCAGCCACGCGCGCCGGCCGCGCATAGGCGGCAAACACGGTGTAGGGCCCGCCCATGCAATAGCCCTGGGTGCCGATCTTGCGGGCGGTATCGACTTGCGGCTGGTGATCGAGCCAGTCGAGATAGCTGCCCGCGTCTGCCTGGATCTTTTCGGGCGTCAGGGCCTGGATCATCGGTTGCAGCTTCTGCTGGCCCTCAGGCGTGCGCCAGGCGGCAAAGTCGGGCAACACGGGCGCCGGGCTGTTGCGGTAATAGTGGTTGATCGCCAGCACGGCGAATCCGGCAGCCGCAAGCCGCGTGGCCATGGTTTGATAGGCATCGTGCAGGCCAGCGATATCGGGCCACAGCAACACGGCAGGATGCCGGCCCTTGGCGGGATAGACGAAGAAGCCATCGGCCGTGCCGTCGGCCGTTTCGATCGTGACGGGTCGCGACTCGGTTGCCATGCCACCGGGCGCTGCGGCCACGCACCCCGGCGCCACGGCCAGCGTGGCGGCGCCGGCGCCCATGGCAGCAAACTGGCGGCGGTTTACCGCGAGCCAGTGCGTGTTGTCGTCTTCGGTCAAGGTGTCACACATGGCGCGTCTCTCCAAACCTGTTCCCGTCCGCCGCTGGCTTAGCGCAGGCGGGCAGGACAGCGGAACCGGTTTTTGGGGAGGCCGTGCCGGAATTACGTTTCCGGTACGCCCTGCCACTGGGTCATCCGCGCCAGCAGGCGGCGGGCTGCGCGGCGGAAGGCGGCGCGATCGCGGCTGCTGAAGTCGATGAACAGTTGCCGGCTCACCTCGGCCATGGCGGGCACGGTACGATCGAACATGGCCTGGCCATCCGCGCTCAGGCGGCAGGGCTTGCGGCGCCGGTTGCGCGTGTCTTCGCTGGGTTCGACCAGGCCTTTCTCGCGCAAGGCGACCAGCGCCCGGCTGACGTTCATCGGCGGCACGCCGGTGATGCCGGACAGTTCGTGTCCGGCCAGCTCGCCTTCGCCGCCCAGTGCCAGGATGATGCGCAAGTCGGTGGAGGGCAGATCGAGCGGCTCGGCCACGCCGGAGCGCATCGGGGCGGAAACAAACGTTGCCAGCTTGAGCACGTCGACAAGCAGGGCGGCATCTTCATCGACGCCGTCGAGAGCATTGCGCGGCGGTTCGGGTGCGGGCGGGCGGCGGGTCATGGTTGCCTTGTATGACGCACAAACGGCCCACGGCAAGGGGATGTTATCGTGCGGCGTACACCGTAAATGCCGCAGTTTTGGGCGCTTTTGTGCGCAGCAAAGGCCAATGGCGCTATTGTCGGATCGTAACGTTTGTTAATTTTAAAGCCATCGGTGGGCGCCCTTTTGCGCTCTGTAAATTGGTATGCCTGGCTAACAAACAGAACAAGGCTCGATGACGGGCCAATCCTGGAGAGGGGCTTATGGCCAAGGGGGCGGCCATAGTCCTGCGGCCGCAAGCCATCATAGTCGTTCGCGATGCGCCTCATGCGCTCGCGGAAGGTAGCTCCGCCGAAATTTAAAGGAGCCCAGGGGCATGGACGGCAGGCGAAGGTAGCCCAGCGCCTGCTTGCCATGCACTGGGGCGCATCGCTCCAACGACTTGATTTCAACCCTTCACGTGAAAGCCGCCGTTGCCGCGTTCAAAATGCGGCGTTCTCATCGAGTTGCGGCGCATTTGCCTTGGCCAGGATCCCCCGCAGGCTTTCGTTCTCGTCAGGATAGCGCACGTCGGTCACTTTCCACCCCTCGACGTCTTTGGCCATGGTGATCAGCAGGTGCGCGGTAGGACCATCGCTGACCCCATAGCGAGTCACGGTCACACGGGCGACGGCGTGGCGCGCATCGGCCCGTTCCAGCGTGATGGCCTGGCGCAGCTTGGTGGGGTTGTTGCACAGGCATAGCGGATTGGCAGTGAGCGCCACCGTGTCGCCACCGCGCAGCGTGTCCGACAACATGCCCGACAGTTCTTCGGAGAAATAACGGTGGCGCAGGTCGCCGACAGTGGAAACCGATTCCGTGATGCCATCGTCGGCAAACATGGCCTTTAGGAACGCCACGGGATCGTCGGGCGTCCCGGTGTCGAAGACATCGGGCGTGGCGCTGTCGCTGGGATCGGCGTCGAGCGATCCGGCAGCGCCGGTGGCGGCAACGGCACCATTGGCGCCTGGGGTCAATTTATCGCAGGCGGCGGTTCCGGTCAGGATCGCCAGGGCGAATGCGGCTTGCACGCATTTGTGTATCGTCATGCCAGGGTCTTGCTTGCTCGTAAGTCCTGGTCCCCGAAGGCGTTGATAGCGCAGCGCGACGGCCAGCGCGACAGGAAAAGCAAGGGCAGCCTTGACGATCACCTCGGATCATTTGCGATAAGAAGGGCCGCAATAGGAAAAACCTGGATGGTGCGCTGCACGAGGCGGGCATGGTCTTGTTCAAGAGCGCGCTTTGGGCTGAGGATGCCGAGGCGATCCGCCAATACCTGATCGCCCGCGCCAACCAGGACAAGGCCTTGGAAGCCCAGACCGGCAAACGCATCGGCAGGCGCACCGGCAAGGGCATCGGCCGGGGCACGGCACGAAACTGATACGAGCTTGGCCCTTGCGAACTGTTATGATATATTACAGATATTGGAGAGGAGTCCGCTATGAACGAGACAACCACGATTTTGCGCCAGCAGCGCGCCTATTCGCCCGATGCAGCCGCATTTCTGGCGCGCAAGCCGCAGTTGTTCATCAACAACGAATGGGTGGACAGCAGCCACGACAGCGTGATCGAGGTGGAAGATCCTTCCAGCAGCAAGATCGTGGGCCATGTGGCCGACGCTTCTGACAGAGACGTGGACCGCGCCGTCGCAGCCGCGCGCGCGGCATTCGACGATGGCCGCTGGTCAGGCCTGCCGCCGATGGTGCGCGACCGCACGATGAATCGGCTGGCCGACTTGCTCGAAGCCAATGCCGCGCTGTTTGCCGAACTCGAAGCCATCGACAACGGCAAGCCGATGACCATGGCTGGCGCGGTGGATATTCCCGGCGCGATCAGTCAGTTGCGCTTCATGGCCGGCTGGGCCAGCAAGATTTCGGGCGAGACCACGCAGCCCTACACCATGCCCGGCGGCCAGGTGTTCAGCTATACCGTGCGCGAGCCGGTGGGCGTCTGTGCGCAGATCGTGCCGTGGAACTTCCCGCTGCTGATGGCCTCGCTCAAGATCGCCCCGGCGCTGGCGGCAGGGTGCACGCTGGTGTTGAAGCCGGCCGAGCAGACCTCGCTCACCGCGCTCAAGCTGGCGGATCTGGTGGTGGAAGCGGGCTTCCCGGCGGGCGTGATCAACGTGATCACCGGCAATGGCCACACTGCCGGCGATCGCATGGTCAAGCACCCCGACGTGGACAAGGTGGCATTCACCGGATCGACCGAGATCGGCAAGCTCATCAACCGCAATGCCACGGCCAGCATGAAGCGCGTGACGCTGGAACTGGGGGGCAAGAGCCCGGTCGTGGTCATGCCCGATGTGGATGTGGCGCAGGCAGCGCCCGGCGCGGCTGGCGCGATCTTCTTTAATTCGGGCCAGGTCTGCGTGGCGGGATCGCGCCTGTTTGCGCACAAGTCGGTATTCGACCAGGTGCTGGAAGGCATGGCCGCCACCGCCCCGTTCTGGAGCCCACGCCCCAGCCTCGACCCCCAGGCGCACATGGGGCCGCTGGTCAGCAAGGAACAGCACGAGCGCGTTCTGGGCTATATCGAGGCGGGCAAGCGCGACGGCGCCAGCGTGGTGATGGGCGGCGATGTGCCGGCGAGCGAGGGCGGCTATTACGTCAACCCCACGATCCTGGCCAACGTGAACCCGCAGATGAGCGTGGTCCGCGAGGAAATCTTTGGCCCGGTGGTGGTGGCGCAGCGCTTCGATGACCTGGACGAAGTGGCGCGCATGGCCAACGACACCTGCTTTGGCCTGGGTGCCGGCATCTGGACCAAGGACGTGGCCGTGATGCACAAGCTGGCGGCCAAGATCAAATCGGGCACGGTGTGGGGCAATTGCCACGCCATGATCGATACGGCGCTACCATTTGGCGGCTACAAGGAATCGGGCCTGGGCCGCGAACAGGGGCGCCAGGGCGTGGAAGCCTATCTCGAAACGAAGACGGTGATTATCCAGCTGTAAGGCGCCATTTCGAAGCATTCCTTTGTCACCTCGTCACCCCGGATCAAGTCCGGGGTGACGATGGATGGGGCACGCATCTCGAGGAAAAATCATGCCCATCGACCTGTCGACAATCACCGCCATCGACGTGCACGTTCATGCAGAAGTTTCGTGCCACGATCCCGAAGACCCGGTGATGGGCCAGTTCTTCGATGCCGCGTCCAGCTATTTCAAGGCCCCGCGCGAGCGGCCCAAGATGCCCGAGATCGCACGGATCTATCGCGAGCAGAATATCGCTTTCTGCCTGTTCACGGTGGATTGCGAGGCCGGCATCGGGGCCAAGCGCGTGTCGAACTACGAGATCGCCGAATTTGCGGCCCGGAACGACGACGTATGCATCCCCTTTGCCTCGATCGACCCGCACAAGGGCAAGTACGGCGCGCGAGAGGCGCGCGACCTGATCGAGAATCACGGCGTCAAGGGCTTCAAGTTCCACCATATCTGCCAGAACATCCACCCGGCCGAGCAGGTTGGTTATGCCATCTACGAAGTGATCAACCACTACAAGCTGCCGGCGATCTTCCACACCGGGCATTCGGGCATGGGCACCGGCATGCGCGGCGGCGGCGGCATCCGGCTGAAATATGGCCAGCCCATGCTGGTCGATGATGTTGCCGTGGATTTTCCCGACATGAAGATCATCCTCGCGCATCCGTCATGGCCGTGGGTGGATGAAAGCCTGTCGATGGCGCTGCACAAGGATAATGTCTACATCGACTTGTCGGGCTGGAGCCCCAAGTATTTCCAGCCGCAGATCATCCAGTATGCCAATACGCAGTTGAAGAAGAAGATGCTGTTCGGCAGTGATTTTCCGCTGATCCGGCCAGACAAGTGGCTGGAAGCGGCGCGCCATGTCGGCTTTCGTGAAGACGTGCTACCAGGCATCATGAAAGACAATGCCGTCAAGCTGCTGGGCCTGGCATGACCATGCCGGCCGCCGATCCCACGGACATTCGCGCCTGGCAGCGGCTGGGCGCCGATGTGACGACGTCGGGCCGCCTGGAGCCGCGCGATGTGGCGCGCCTTGCGGCCATCGGCGTGACGCACGTCATCAACCTGGCGCTGGAAACCCATCCGGAGGCGCTTCCCGACGAAGGCGCGCGGCTGGCGGCGGCTGGCATTGCCTATACCCATATCCCCGTGCCGTTCGATGCGCCGACCGATGCGCACTTTGCCGCGTTCTGCACAGCATTGGCGCAGGGGCCGCGCCCGGTTCATGTCCATTGCATCATGAACTGGCGCGTGGCAGCTTTCTTCTATCGCTGGCACCGCGATGTCGCCGACGTGGCCGAGCAACAGGCCCGCGCGATCATGGCGCAGCAATGGACGCCCGAAGGATCAGACCGGCCCGAAGCGCAGGTTTGGGCCGATTTCATCGCGGGAACGCGGGCATAACAAAGAGAGAGGTTGCAGGTCATGGCGGGTTTCGTTCTGATCCATGGCTCGTGGCACGGCGGTTGGTGCTTCGACAAGCTGGCCGCCATTCTTGTGGCGCGCGGGCATACGGTGGTTGCGCCGACCCTGCCGGGCATGGGTGGCACGGCCGAGGAGATGGCCGATGTCACGCTGGAGGATTGGGGGGACTTTGCTGCGCAGCATTGCCGCGCGCTCAAGGCCGAACTGGGCACCGCGCCGGTCGTGCTGGCCGGGCATAGCCGTGGCGGCCTGGTGGTGAGCACGGCGGCAGAGCGCCATCCCGACGCCATGGACAGCCTTGCCTATATCTGCGCCATGATGCTGCCGCCAGGCCTTTCGCGCGCCGCGTTCAAGGACATTGTCGCGCCCAATCCCGCGTTCGAAGCGATCATCAAGCCGCTGCATGGCTCCATCGCCACGGTCATCGACCCACTGGACCAGGCCGGCGCCGTGTTTGCCCAGCTTTCCCCGCCCGAGGATGTGGCCGCCGTGCTGCCACGCCTGATGGCGGAACCGAGCCAGCCGCGCCGCCAGGCGATCGTGGTCACGCCAGAGCGCTGGGGCAGCAAGCCGCGCACTTATGTGGAATGCACGGCAGACCGCACGATCCCGATCGACAGCCAGCGCAAGATGATCGCGATGTCTCCCGGTGCCCGCGTGATCACGCTGGAGGCAGACCACAGTCCCTACCTCTCGATGCCCGAGGCTCTGGCCGATGCATTGGAAGCCGCGATTTGAACTGCCCATGATGCATGGGGAGGGCCGCGCCATCCCACATGATGGGCAGGATGTTTATGCAAATGGTGATTATTGGTCTGGTTGATTGGCGATATGCGTAATATGCTGCGGTGATGCCCGATTCATTTTGCCTCCCTGCCACCGCTGCGGACCGGGTTCTTCCTGGGCCGTGGCACCATGGCGTCTGGCGATGAACGCATATCCGCCTATGTTCGGGCGCCGGTACGGAGAGATCCGGCACTGCGGTGCATTCGGTACGCCGACCCACCCCATTCCCTGTCGGACATAGCGCGCGCGGCCAACTCCCAATTATCCTTTCAATGGAGAAATCATGTCTCATAGCAACAGGCTGGCGGGTCGCCGGATCATCGTTTTCGGCAGCGCGACCGGGATCGGCGCAGCGACGGTAAGGCGCTTGGCCGAAGAAGGTGCGCGCGTTTGCGCCGCTGACATCAACCTGGAAGGCGCCACCGCCGTAGCGGCCGAGGCCGGCGGCGAGACCTTTGCCACGTTCGTCGACATTGCCGACGAAGCATCGGTGCAAAAGGCGGTCGATGAAGCGGTTGCCCGTTTTGGCGGACTCGATGGCGCGCACATCAACGCGGCTGACTTGCGCGTGATCATGGAAGACAGCGACGCGCTGACCGTGGACCTCGCCGTGTTCGATCGCACCGTGGCGGTCAATCTGCGTGGCCACCTGCTGTGCACCCGCGCTGTCCTGCCGCATCTGACCGCCAATGGCGCGGGCGCGATCGTCTATACCAGCTCGGGCTCTGCCCATGGTGGCGAACCGACCCGGCCTTCCTATGCCATGACCAAGGCCGGCGTGAACGCGCTGATGCGCCATGTCGCATCGCGCTGGGGCAAGGAAGGCGTGACCGCCAATGTGCTGGCACCCGGCTTTACCGTTACCGGCGAAATGAAGAAGTCGATGGAAGCCAACGCCGAAGAGGCGACCAAGTGGGCCGAATACTTCATGAGCCGCACCCCGCACACGCGCCTGGGTGAATCCGAAGACCATGCCGGCGTTGTGGCCATGCTGCTGTCGGAAGATGGCCGCTGGATCAACGGCACGATCATCGACGTGAACGGCGGATCGCTGATGCGCGCCTGACAGCTTGACTGCCGCCGCGACCAAGTGGGTTGCGGCGGCAGTCAGTCTGCAAGGAAATTGAGTTCCAGCAGGACGTTGTTGGGATCGGTCACGAAAATCTGGCGCAGGCCGATGGCAGGGACCAGGTTGGTCTGCACATCGAGCCCCATGGCCGCAATGCGCGCCAGCGCGCTGTCATATCCCGAACAGTTGAGCGCCACATGGTGGATCGCGCCGGTGGCCGCGCCGGGGTTCACCGCCCGGTCAAAGGTGCGCGGGCAATCGGTGCTGTTGATGTGCAGCACGGCGCGCCCGGCCTTGTCATGAAGCCACTGCGCGTTTTGCGGGGTTAGCGGGGGCGGGGCATCGCGCTGCTCCAGGCCCAGCAGCGCGACATGGAACGCGCAAGTCTCTGCCAAACGGTCGGTGATGATGTTCACATGATCGAGCGCATTGACCTGCATCGCGGTTCCTTCTTCCTCAGCTTTTGAACACCACGGTGTTGTTGCCATTGAGCAGCGCGCGGTCTTCCAGGTGCAGGCGCACCGCTTCGGCCAGCACGCGGCGTTCGATGTCGCGGCCCTTGCGCACCAGATCATCGGGCCGGTCGGCGTGAGTCACCGTTTCCACATCCTGATGGATGATCGGCCCTTCGTCGAGGTCTGCCGTCACGTAATGCCCGGTTGCGCCGATCATCTTCACGCCGCGCGCATGGGCCTGGTGATAGGGCTTGGCGCCCTTGAAACTGGGCAGGAACGAGTGGTGGATGTTGATGCAGCGGCCCGACAGGAACGCGGCCAGATCATCCGACAGGATTTGCATGTAGCGCGCCAGGACGACCAGTTCCGCGCCGCTTTCCGTCACGATGCGCTTCACGCGCGCTTCCTGTTGCGGCTTGGTGTCCCTGGTGATCGGCAAGTGATGATAGGGAATATCGCCGATCAACGAGATCGACAGCGTTTCCTTGGGGTGGTTGCCCAGGATCGCCACCACATCCATCGGCAGTTCGCCGATCCGCGCGCGATAGAGCAGGTCGCCCAGGCAGTGATCGAACCTGCTGACCATGAGCACGACGCGGCGTTTTTTCGCGGTATCGCGCAGGTTCCAGTCCATGCCATATTGCTGCGCCACTGGCTCCAGCGCGGCGCGCAGCATTTCGGCGCTGTTCTGCCCCGGATCGAACACCACGCGCATGAAAAAGCGGCCGGATTCCTGATCATCGAACTGCTGCGCTTCCAGCACGTTGGCACCGTGATCAAAGAGCGTGCCGGATACGCGGGCGACAATTCCGGGCACGTCGGTGCAGGAAATCGTGAGAATCAGCGGTGCAGCCATGGTCAATTTCTCTCCCGTCGTTGTCTTGCGCCGGCCTGACGATTTGCCGTTGCGAATCTGGCTCGATATTGTATGTGTTGCATACAAAATTCAACCAAGCATTTTTGTCGGGAGAAGATTGCATGGCCGCGACCAACCTTGATCAGCTGCTGCAGCAAAATGGCAATATCGTCGGCATGCTGCGCAACTCGCAGCTGGGTGCCTATGTCTATCCGGTGGTGGCGCCGGAATTTTCCAACTGGCGTTCCGAACAGTGGGCCTGGCAGCATTCCGCCGTGCTGTTCGACCAGTCGCACCACATGGTGAACCTGTACATTCGCGGCAAGGACGCGCTCAAGCTGCTGACCGACACCATGATCAACAGCCCCAAGGGCTGGGCGGTGAACAAGGCCAAGCAATATGTGCCGACCACGCCCTATGGCCATGTGATCGGCGATGGCATCATCTTCTGGGAAGAAGAACAGAGCTTCACCTACGTGGGCCGCGCGCCGGCTTCGAACTGGCTGCGCTATCACGCCGCAACCGGCGGCTACGACGTGGAGATCGAGCTGGACGATCGCTCGCCGATGCGCCCGATGGGCAAGCCGGTCAGCCGCAAGGAATGGCGTTTCCAGATCCAGGGCCCCAATGCCTGGGCCGTGATCGAAAAGCTGCACGGCGGCCCGCTGGAACAGCTCAAGTTCTTCAACATGAGCACGATGAACATTGCCGGCAAGACCGTGCGCACGCTGCGTCACGGCATGTCGGGCGCGCCGGGACTGGAAATCTGGGGCCCTTATGCCGAGCAGGAAGAAATCCGCGCTGCCATTCTGGAAGCGGGCAAGGAGTTTGGCCTGATCGCTTGCGGCAGCCGCGCCTATCCGTCCAACACGCTGGAATCGGGCTGGATCCCTTCGCCGCTGCCGGCGATCTACACTGGCGAAAAGCTGAAAGGTTTTCGCGAGTGGCTCGGCGCCGACAGCTATGAGGCGACCGGCTCGATCGGCGGTTCGTTCGTTTCGGACAATATCGAGGACTACTATCTCAACCCCTGGGAACTGGGCTATGGCTCGTTCGTGAAGTTCGACCATGAATTTCACGGGCGTGAAGCGCTCCAGGCGCTGAACCCGGCCGAGCAGCGCAAGAAGGTGACGCTGGCCTGGCACCCCGAAGACATGGCCAAGATCATGGCCTCGCTGTTCAACCCCGATGGTGATCAGTACAAGTTCTTCGACGTGCCGCTGGCGAACTATGCCTCGTCGAACTATGACCGTGTCGTCGATGCCGGCGGAAAGACCGTGGGCCTGTCGATGTTCACCGGCTATTCCTACAACGAAAAGCAGGCGCTCAGCCTTGCTACCGTCGATCCGGAAATTCCGGTCGGCACCGAAGTGCGCGTGGTGTGGGGCGAAGAAAACGGCGGCACCAGGAAGACCACGGTGGAACCGCACAAGCAGTTGGAAGTGCGCGCGATCGTTTCGCCCGTGCCCTATAGCCGCGTGGCGCGCGAAGCCTATGCCGAAGGCTGGCGCACGGGGCGCTGAGGCCGAACCTCTTGGCACTTCCTCTCCGCTGCCAGGCGGGGAGGGGCACTACCCTAATGATAATCATACATGGGCGAGGGATCAGAGGATGGCATACGCGCAGATTCATCCCAATTGGGACAAGCCACCGGCGGGCATCACCGATGGCTATTCCCTGGAAATGACCGCCAAGGACATCGCGTCCCTGCGCGAAGCCGCGCCCCTGATCTCGCCCGAAACGCCCATTGCCGTCACGTTTCTGCCCGGCGAGGAAGCGCAGGCGCGCATTGCCGCCACCGTGGCCGTACGCGAGCTGGGCTTTGAACCCATGCCGCATTTCTCGGCGCGGCGGATCATCGACGTTCCCGAGTTCGAGGCCTATCTCCAGGCCGTTGTCGAACAGGCCGGCGTGCGCCGCTGCTTCATCGTGGCCGGCGACCCGCCCGAGCCGCAGGGGCCGTTTTTCGATAGCTCTGCCTTGATCGCCACTGGTGCGTTCGAGCGTGCGGGCATCACCGCCATCGGCGTCGGCGGCCATCCCGATGGCCATCCCAACATGACCGAGGCGGAATGCTGGGCGGTGCTGGACGCCAAGGTGGCAAACATCACCGCGCGCGGCATGGCGCCGCTGATCGTCACCCAGTTCGGCTTTGACGCGGATTCCTTCCTGCTCTGGCTGGAAAAGCTGCGTGCGCGCGGCATCGATGCACCGGTGCGGATCGGCGTGCCGGGGCCGGCCGGGATCAAGCGGCTGCTGTCCTTTGCCGCGCGTTGCGGCGTGGGCGCGTCGGCCAGCGTGATGAAGAAGTACGGCATTTCGCTGGGCAACCTGATCGGCAGCGCCGGGCCAGACAAGCTGGTCGATGCCTTTGCTCGCGGCCTGGGGCCGCAGCACGGGCGCGTGCGGCTGCATTTCTATCCGTTCGGCGGCCTGAAAAAGACCGTGGAATGGATCGAGGATTATCGCCGCCGCCACCCTGCCTGAGCGGACTATTCCACGGGCTTGTCTGGATCATAGACCACGTAGAACTTCTGGTATCCCTTGGAATCCCAGCTGCCCAGCCAGCCCTTGGGAATCGATACCGAGTCGCCTGCCTTTACCTCCAGCTTCGTGCCATCGGCCGAGGTGAGCGTGACACCGCCTTTCAGGAACAGCATGAATTCGTTCACCGGGTATCCTTCGCCGGTATAGCTTTCGTGGTTCGGCCCGGAAACGGCATAGGCGCCGCTCATGAACTTGCGATCGGCCGAATGAAGCTGCGGCAGGTCTGACACGGTGGCGCCTTCTGCCTCGCTGTGGTTGGCGGCGCTTCCGGCCAATGCGGCGGTCACCGCGCTGCTGGCCAGCTTGGCTGGCTTGCTGATGCTGGCTGCGGCTGGCTCTGCCTGGGCAACGGTTGCCGGCAGGGCGAGGGCCACGAACAGGGCGAGGCTGGCGATCGGGCGCATCGGTATCTCCGGCGGTAGTGGGGCTGCGATCACAATTGCGGTGTACAACGGCTGCGTCAATCCGCATGGGGCGGAAAATATGCATTTGTAAGGTGTTCAAGCCATCTGGCGCACCGCGTTCTTCCTGATATGATGCGATCGCACAAGACGTGAGGGGCCACGGTGCCGATCTGGATGCTTTGGATGTTGCACTGTTCGGCAGGATGCCCCCGTCATGGCCGCTCTTTTCCCCAACGGTGAATGTTCGGCGCGTGCGCTGACGATCGTTCACGCCTTTTCCATTTTCAGGAGATTCCATGGCCAGCCAGATTGAACGCCCCGCCGGCCACACGGCCTCGTCGGAACTGGATGGTGTCGATCTCGACCATTTCTGGATGCCGTTTACCAACAACCGGTTCTTCAAGCAGAACCCGCGCATGTTCGTGTCGGCCAAGGACATGCACTATACCACGGCAGACGGGCGCCAGGTGCTCGACGCCACGGCGGGGCTGTGGTGCGTGAACGCCGGGCATGGGCGCGCCGCGATTACCGAAGCGATCGCGCAGGCGGCCGGCACGCTCGATTTCGGGCCTACGTTCCAATTGGGCCATCCGCTGCCGTTTCGATTGGCGAGCGAAGTGGCGCGGATCATGCCCGAGGGGATGGACCGCGTGTTCTTCACCAATTCGGGATCAGAGAGCGCCGATACCGCGCTCAAGATGGCGCTGGCCTATCATCATGCGCGCGGCGACCATACGCGCTTTCGCCTGATCGGGCGCCAGCGCGGCTATCACGGCACCAATTTCGGCGGGCTTTCGGTGGGCGGGATCGGCGGCAACCGCCGCCGCTTCGTGTCGCAGGTGTGGGGGGTGGATCACCTGTCGCACACCCACGGCCAGGCCGTGCGGTTCCAGCGTGGAATGCAGCCGGGCAATGGCGCATTGGCAGAGGAACTGGAAGACCTGGTGGCACTGCACGGCCCCGAAACGATCGCGGCGGTGATCGTGGAGCCCGTGGCCGGTTCCACCGGGGTGCTGGTGCCGCCGCAGGGTTACCTCCAAGCCTTGCGTGCAATTACGCAGAAATATGGCATCCTGTTGATCTTCGATGAAGTGATCACCGGCTTTGGCCGGCTGGGCACGGCGACGGCTGCCGAATATTTCGGCGTGACGCCCGATATCATCACCACGGCCAAGGGTCTGACCAACGGCGTGGTGCCGATGGGGGCGGTCATCGCCAGCCGCCATGTGCACGATACCGTGGTGAACGGCAGCCCCGAGGGCATCGAGTTCTACCACGGCTATACTTATTCCGGGCACCCCGTTGCAGCGGCCGCCGGCCTGGCCACCCTGCAGCTCTATCGCGACGAAGGCCTGTTCGCGAACGCGACTGCGCTTTCCGCGCAATGGGAAGAAGCCGCGCACGGCTTGCGCGATTGCCGCAACGTGATCGATGTGCGCAACCTGGGCCTGGTGGCGGGCATCGAACTGGCGCCGCGCGAAGGGGCGCCGGGCGCACGCGCGACAGAAGCGTTCCAGCGCGCGTTCGACACCGGCCTGCTGATCCGCGCCAATGGCGATATCATTGCACTGTCGCCGCCGCTGATGATCAACGCCGGGCAGATCGAAACGATCTTTGCCATGCTGCGCCAGATCCTCAACGATCTGCCCTGATGAGCCGGGATCGCTTGCCGCCGCTCAAGTCGCTCGAAGGGTTCGAGGCTTCCGCGCGGCTGGGCAGCTTTGCCGCAGCGGCCGAGGAACTGGGGCTGACGCAATCGGCGATCAGCCACCAGGTGCGCAATCTGGAAGAGGCGCTCGGCCACGCACTGTTCCGCCGCGTCTATCGCCAGGTGGTCCTGACTGATGCGGGCCGCGATTTCCACCGCACCGTGCGCGACATGCTCAAGGTATTGCGCGGCGGGGTCAGCCGGCTGGCGCCCTATCGCAAGGCCAATTCGGTGATCGTCTATGCCGATGCGGGGTTCGCCGGCTGCTGGCTGCAACCCCGGCTCAAGCGGTTGATGGCCGATCTGCCGGAGATGGACCTGTGGATCGACAGCCGGGGCCTCGCGGTGGATTTCGAGACGACCGAGTTGGACATCTTCCTGACCGACGCGCCCGATGGCGGCGATACCGGGCTGCCAGAGGAAACGCTGCTCACGCTCGATCATGCCGTCTACGCCGCGCCCGAACTGGCGGCCGCGGGTGCCGCCTATCTCGAAGGCGGCGCACTGATGCCACTGCTGCATGATGAAGGCCCGGTCGATTGGGCGGGATGGTTTGCGCATTTCGGTCTGCCCGCACCACCGGGCGACGCCCTGATCGCGGGGCCGACTTTTACCGCCGTGCCCGGACTTTTGGGTGCGGCTGCCGATGGCCTGGGCCTGGCGCTTGCCGCCCAAGCCTATGCCGCGCCATGGGTGGCACGCGGAGAACTGGTGCCCGTGGGTGACCGCGTGTGGCAGGGCGCCACGCAGCTGACCATGGTACTGCGCGCCAAGGGGCGCGGCGACGTGCATGTGCACGGCGTGGCCGACTGGCTGCGCGCGGAAGCCGGGATTCGGGTTGAGTAGGCAGTAGTACGCCTGCGCGGGAATGACGAGGGAATGGGCTGAAACTGGGCGCAACCAGCCAGTCCGCTTCCGCCCAAGCGCCCTATGCCAGCCAGTCAGGCGGTGAGGCAGCCACCGCCTCGGCCAACCACGCGCGGAAGCGGGAGATGGCCTGGGCGTCCCACATGTCGGCGCGGGCGGTGAAGTAATAGGCGCCCGGCGCGCTGGCGGCAAAGGCCGGGTTGCCGGCGCCCAGTTCCACCAGGCGCCCGCTGCGCAAGTGTTCGGCCGCCAGGAAGCCGTTGGTGATGGCCACGCCTTGCCCGTCGGCGGCGGCGGCCAGGGTCATGTGCGCCTGCCACAGGCGGGCCGCCACCGGCAGGTGCGCGTCTCCCATACCCTGCGCGGCAAACCAGGTGCGCCACTCTGCCTCTGAATCCTCGTGCAGCAGGGGCAAGGAGAGCAGGTCTGCCGGCGTGGCCACCGTGGTGTTTTGCAGCCAGGGCGCGTCGGCGCGGGCCACTGGGAACAGGCGGGGGCGGACGATGGCCTGCCGCATCAGGCTGCGCGGCGTGGCGAGGCCCGGCGCATCGTCGAGATACCAGCGAATGTCGCCATGCGCCTCCCGCCGCGACAGATCGGGCGGGCTGTCGCTGGGCCGCAGGTCCAGCGCCATGCCGGGATGGCGCCGGCCGAAACCGGGCAGGTTGGGGGTGAGCCAGAGATACGCGAGGCCCGCCACCGACCACACGTCGAGCCGCCCGCCGTGCTGTCCGCGCGCCTGGCTGGTGGCGGTGCACAGCTGGTCGAAGGCCGGGCCGATCAGCGCGTGATAGCTTTCCCCGGCAGGCGTGAGCCCACCGCTCTGGCGGTCCACCAGCATCACGCCCAGCCAGTCTTCCAACGCGCGCAAGTGGCGGCTGACGATGGCATGGCTTACCCCCAGGGCAATGGCCGTGCGGCGCACCCCGCCGTGGCGGCCAAACGCCTCGAACGCGCGCAACGCGGCAAAGGGAGGCAGGTGTGGGCGGTCTGACATCTTGGTGGTAACTCTTGGTCACCACCCGTGTAGCATTTGTCGGCTGTTGCCCGCAAGGACGGCATGGCAAAAGCGAATATCAGTTTTCTCTTGCCCGGAGTGCGCCATCATGGCCGACAACGCTTCTCTTCTTGCCCGCCGCGAACAGGCCGTGCCGCGCGGCGTTGCCTCGTCCACCGCCGTCTTCGCCGATCGGGCGGAGAACGCGGAACTGTGGGATGTGGAAGGGCGCCGCTACGTCGATTTTGCCGGCGGGATCGCCGTGCTCAACACCGGGCATCGCCACCCCAAGGTGATCGCGGCGGTGCAGGCGCAACTGGAGCGCTTCACCCATACGGCGTTTCAGGTGAGCCCGTATGAGAGCTACATCGCACTGGCGGAAAAATTGAACGAAGCGGCCCCATTTTCTGGTCCGGCCAAGACGATCCTGCTCACCACCGGGGCCGAAGCCACCGAAAACGCGGTGAAAGTGGCGCGCGCGGCAACCGGTCGTTCGGCGGTGATCGCCTTCACTGGCGGTTTCCACGGCCGCACGTTGCTGGCCAGCGCGATGACCGGCAAGACCACGCCCTACAAGCGCCGCTTTGGCCCGATGCCGGGTGAAGTGTTCCACGCGCCATTTCCCACCGGCCTCAATGGCAACACGGTGGAGCGCACGCTGGAAGCGATCCAGTATCTGTTCGCTGCCGATGTGGAGCCCGAGCGCGTGGCGGCCTTCATCGTCGAGCCGGTGCAGGGCGAGGGCGGCTTCCATGTGGCGTCGAGCCAATTCCTCGAAGCGCTGCGTGCGCTGGCCGACCAGCACGGCATCCTGCTGATTGCCGATGAAGTGCAGGCCGGCTTTGCCCGCACCGGCAAGATGTTCGGCATCGAGAATGCGGGCGTCGAGCCCGATCTGGTCTGCGTGGCCAAGTCGCTGGCCGGTGGCTTCCCGCTTGCCGGGCTGATCGGCCGCGCGCCGATCATGGATGCTCTCGATCCGGGCGGGCTGGGTGGCACGTATGGCGGATCGCCGATCGGCTGCGCCGCTGCGCTCGCCGTGCTCGAAGTGATCGAGGAAGAGGGCCTGTGCGCCCGCGCCGTGGCGATCGGCGAGCGGATGCGCACGCGCGTGGAAGGCTTTGCCGCCGCCGGGCTGCCTGTTGCCAACATTCGCGGGCTGGGCGCGATGTTCGGGTTCGACGTCACCAACGCTGCTGGCGAAACCGATGGCGCCGTGGCCAAGGCAGTGACTGCCGCCGCGCTCAACCTGGGGCTGATCCTGCTGTCATGCGGCACCAAGGGCGAAACCATTCGCGTGCTTGTGCCGTTGACGGCATCGGATGCGCTGATTGACGAAGGGTTGGATCTGGTCGAACAGGCGCTGCTGACCGTGGCTGGCAAGGTGATGGCATGAGCGACATTCTCGAAGTGAACCGCCCCGCGTTGAAGCGCGCCGACCTGTGGCGCGAGGCCGCCTTCGTGGCAGGCGAATGGCGCACGGGCGGGTCGACCATCGCGGTGGACAATCCCGCCACGGGTGCCGTGATCGGCCATGTGCCCGATTTCGGCAGCGCCGAAGCCGAGGAGGCCGTGGCTGCGGGCCATGCCGCGTTCGGGCCCTGGAAAGCCAAGACCGCCAAGGAACGCGGCGCCGTGCTCAAGCGCTGGGCCGCGCTGATGGCCGAACATGCCGATGACCTGGCCACGATCATGACGGCCGAACAGGGCAAGCCCCTGGCCGAAGCCAAGGGCGAAGTAGCCTATGCCGCATCGTTCCTGGAATGGTTCGGCGAGGAAGCGCGGCGCATTCGCGGCGACGTGATCGCCCCGCACCAGGCGGACCGGCGGCTGGTCGTGACGCGCCAGCCGGTTGGCGTGGTGGGCGCGATCACGCCGTGGAATTTCCCGCTGGCGATGATCACGCGCAAGGCCGGCCCGGCCCTGGCCGTGGGCTGCCCGATCGTGATCAAGCCTTCGGAACTCACGCCGTTTTCGGCACTGGCGCTGGCGGTTCTTGCTGAAGAAGCCGGCTTGCCCAAGGGCCTGCTCAGCGTGGTGACCGGCCAAGCCAAGCCCATCGGCGAAGTGCTGACCGGCGATCCGCGCGTGGCCAAGTTCACGTTCACCGGCTCCACCCCGGTGGGCAAGCTGCTGGCCGCGCAGTGTGCCGGAACGGTCAAGCGCGTCAGCCTGGAACTGGGCGGCAACGCGCCGTTCATCGTGTTCGAGGATGCCGATCTCGATGCGGCGGTGGAAGGCGCATTGGCGTCCAAGTTCCGCAATACCGGGCAGACCTGCGTATGCGCCAATCGCCTGCTGGTGCATGAGGCCGTGCACGATGAATTCGCGGCCAAGCTCGCCGCGCGCGTGGCAGCCTATCGCGTGGGGCCGGGGCTGGATGGACCGACCGACCAAGGCCCGCTGATCGATGATCGCGCGGTGGCCAAGATCACCGCCCATGTGGCAGACGCGGTGGCCAAGGGTGGCAAGGTGCTGACCGGTGGCAAGCCGGCGCAGGAGATCGGCGCGCGGTTCTACCGGCCGACGGTGATTGCCGATGTCCCGGCCGATGCGCTGCTCAACCGCGAGGAAACCTTTGGCCCACTGGCTGGGCTCGTGCGGTTTTCGAGCGAGCAGCAGGCCGTTGCCATGGCCAACGACACCCGTTCGGGGCTGGCGGCCTATGCCTATACCGCCGATGCCGCGCGGCAATGGCGCCTGACGGAATCGCTGGAATACGGCATGGTCGGCATCAACACCGGGCTCATTTCCACCGAAGTTGCGCCGTTTGGCGGCGTGAAGGAATCGGGCCAGGGGCGCGAGGGTTCGTACATGGGTGCTGACGACTATCTGGACGTCAAGCTGGCGTGCATCGCGGTGCCCGCACTCTGATTGCGTAAAAGGCCGGATTGACGGGAAATAATTCCGCAATCCGGCCCGCACGCGCCGATAAAAGGGAAAAATCTTCCCGAGTCTTGGCATATAGTCCCAGTGAGATCGCAAGCGATCATGTTGGGGAGTTCAGGCAATGCTCGTCGGTACCGTCAAGGAAATCAAGAACCACGAATATCGTGTCGGGCTTACTCCCGAAAGCGCGCACGAGCTGGTCGCGCATGGGCATACCGTTTTGGTCGAAACCGGCGCCGGGGCCGGGATTGGCGCGAGCGATGAAGCCTATGTCGCGGCCGGCGCCCAGATCGTCGCCACGGCAGCCGAAGTCTTTGCCCGCGCCGACATGGTGGTGAAGGTCAAGGAACCGCAGGCCGTCGAACGTGCCATGCTGCGCGAAGGCCAGATCCTTTACACCTATCTCCACCTGGCACCCGATCCGGAACAGACTGCCGATCTCGTCAAGTCGGGCGCCGTGTGCATCGCCTATGAAACCGTGACGGACCCGACCGGCGGCCTCCCGCTGCTCAAGCCCATGAGCCAGGTGGCCGGGCGCATGGCGATCCAGGCCGGCGCGACCGCGCTGGAAAAGGCCCACGGCGGGCGCGGCGTGCTGCTCGGCGGCGTGCCCGGCGTCCTGCCGGCCAAGGTGGCAGTGATCGGCGGCGGCGTGGTGGGCTTCAATGCCGCGCAGATGGCTGCCGGCCTGGGCGCCGACGTGACCATCATCGACCGCAGCCCGGAAGTGCTGGAACGCCTGTCCAATCATTTCGAAAGCCGCGCCAAGACGCTCTATGCCGGCAAGGCCAATATCGCGGCTGCCGTGGCCGAGGCGGACCTGGTGATCGGCGCCGTGCTGGTGCCCGGCGCGGCCGCGCCCAAGCTGGTGACGCGCGACATGCTCACCACCATGAAGCCGGGCGCCGTGCTGGTGGACGTGGCCATCGACCAGGGCGGCTGCTTTGAAACCAGCCACGCCACCACTCATGCCGAACCGACCTATGTCGTCGATGGCGTGGTGCACTATTGCGTGGCCAACATGCCGGGCGGCGTGGCGCGCACCAGCACTTATGCGCTCAACAATGTGACGCTGCCCCACGCGCTGGCCATTGCCAACCTGGGGTGGAAAGCCGCGTTGGCGCGCAATGTGCATCTGGCCAACGGCCTCAACGTGGCGTTCGGCAAGGTGACCTATGAGGCGGTGGCCAAGGACCTGGGCTATGCCTATACCCCGGCGGCCGATCTGATCGGTTGATTGGGGCGCCCCCACAGGAGATGCGATGATCCACACCGACCATGCCGCGCTGCGTGCCGCTCTGAACGAGGGCACCGGCCTGTGCACGGTGGTGGGGATCGACGGCAGTTTTTCGCGCCGGGTGGGGGCGCAGATGGCCGTGATGGGCAGCGGCGACATTGCCGGCAGCCTCGCCGACGTTTGCCTGGAACGGCAGCTGGCCGGAGACCTGGCGGCGATCGAGCCCGGCAGCGCGCCGCTGCTGCAACGCTATGGCCGGGGCTCTCCCATCATCGATTTCCGCCTGCCGTGTGGTGGCGGGCTGGACATCGTGCTCGATCCCGCTCCTGATCGTGCGGCCGTGGCACAGGCCGTGGCGGCGCTCGATGCGCGCCAGCCCGCCAGCTTGCCGCTTCCGGCCATCGACGGTGCACCGCCGCACCTGCTGCGCGCGCGGCCTTACATCCCGGCTCTGTCGCTTGTCCTGCTGGGCGAAGGGGCCGAACTGGCGGCCACGGCGGCGCTTGCCCGCACGATGGGCATCGCCACGCAAGTCTTTGCCAAGGAAGATGCGGGGGCGCTGCGCCTGGGCGGCGTGCCGGAAGCAGCGCAAGCCGACGCCTGGACGGCGGTGCTGCTGCTGTTCCACGACCACGAGTGGGAACGCACGATCCTGCGCTGGGCGCTCGATACCCCGGCCTTCTACATCGGCGCCCAAGGCGGCCTGCGCGCGCGCATGGCCCGGCTGGACATGCTGGCGCGCGAAGGCGTGAACGAAACCCAGCTTTCGCGCGTGACCAGCCCGATTGGCTTGATCCCACGCACGCGCGAACCGGGCGTGCTGGCGCTGTCGGCGCTGGCGGAGGTCATGGGGGCATATGAGGCGCTGCATCCGTTAGCCTAAGGGCCAACCCCCTCCGACGGCCTGCGGCCGCCACCTCCCCCGGTGGGGGAGGATTTGGTCAGTCTTATCCTCCCCCACCGGGGGAGGTGGCAGCCCGCAGGGCTGACGGAGGGGGAAGCAGCGTCTCTGCCAGCGCCAGGTCTTCGGGCGTATCGATATCGAGCGCCAGTTCGGCGGTCAGCGCCAGCGTGGGTGCATCACGCAATAGCGCGCCGGCGCCGCGATCGCCGGTTAGCGCCATCAGCGCAGGGTAATGCCGCGCGCCTAGAAGGGCAGGCGGCATGGGCTGGCCATTGCAGATGCTGGTCAGCCGGTCCCCATCGAACCCGTCGAGCATCGCGGCAAAGTGACTGGCAGGCACCAGCGGCATGTCGGCCAGTGCGATCAGCACGGCGTCAGCCCCTTGCGCGGCGGCAATGCCCAGCGCGAGCGAGTGCGATTGCGGGGCGTCGGGCGGATCGAGCGCCACGCGGGTGAAGCCGGGCAAGTCCGGCACGTCGGGCGCGGCCACCAGAATCTGTTGCGACAGCGGCAAGGCGGATGTGGCGGCGGCGACGTGTTCGATCACCGGTTTGCCTGCGAGCAGGGCAGACAGCTTCCCACCGCCAAAGCGGGTGCCACGGCCAGCCGCGAGCACAACAAGCGCGACAGTCCTGGTCATCGCGCGCGCCGGATGCGGCTTTCGCTGATCAGCGGAGCCGGGCGATTGATGAAGGTTTTCAGGGCGAAGCTGCTTTGCACATGGGCAACGCCCTCGATCTGGGTGAGGCGTTCGAGCAGTTCGCGATAGTGATCGAGATCGCGCACCACGCAGCGCAACAGGAAGTCCGACCCGCCCGACATCAGGAAGCCGCTCATGATTTCGGGGAGTTCGGCAACTTGCGCCTCGAACCGGTCGAGCGCCTCGCGTTGCTGGCGTTCCAGCGTGACGGAGACGAACACGCTCATCTTGCCGGCCAGAGCCCGCTCGTCCAGCCGGGCAAAATAGCCGGTAATCAGGCCAGAGGCTTCCAACTGGCGCACGCGGCGGATCGTGGGGGTGAGTGAGAGGCCGATTTCCTCGGCCAGGTCGCGCCAGCTCATCCGGCCATCGCGGGTGAGGCATTGCAGGATGCGGATATCCCAGGAATCGAGTTCGGGCGCAGCGGTTGTTTCGGCCATGGCAGCATGAATGCACCATGATTGGCGCAAACGGTAGTGCAAAATGGTTGCATGGGATTTTACCGGTACGAGATTTGGCAACCCTTCCCAACCCTTTCGCGTTATGCTGCCAGAACCGTCCAAGGCTTGGGAGAGAAAGCCCGTGGCAAATATCGCCAACCAGCAGCCCCTGGCGCTGCATGTGCCCGAGCCCAAGGCCCGCCCCGGCGCGGAGCCTGACTGGAGCGCCGTGAGCCTGCCCGCCGCCGGCGCACAGCCAAGGCCCGATGAAGCCTGCGCCGCGGCCGAAACCTGGCCGCTGTGCACCGACCTCATCCGCGTGCTCGATGGCGCAGGGCAGGCGCAAGGTCCGTGGAATCCGCGGCTCGATGCTGAAACCCTACGCACCATGCTGCGCAACATGGCGCTGACCCGCGCGTTTGACGAGCGCATGTTTCGCGGCCAGCGCCAGGGCAAGACCAGCTTCTACATGAAGTGTACCGGCGAAGAGGCAACTTCGGTGGCGCCGGCCATGGCCCTGGCCGCCGATGACATGGTGTTTCCCAGCTATCGCCAACAGGGCATCCTGATCACGCGCGGCTATCCCCTGGTGGAGATGATCAACCAGATCTATTCCAACAAGGCGGACAAGCTGAAGGGCCGCCAGCTGCCGATCATGTATTCGGCGCGCGACTATGGCTTCTTCACCATTTCGGGCAACCTTGCCACGCAATTGCCGCAGGCGGTGGGCTGGGCCATGGCCAGCGCGATCTCGGCCGATACGCGCATTGCCGCCGCCTGGGTGGGAGAGGGATCGACCGCCGAGGGCGATTTCCATTCGGCGATGACCTTTGCCACCGTCTACAACGCGCCCGTGGTGCTCAACGTGGTCAACAACCAGTGGGCCATTTCCAGCTTCTCAGGGTTTGCCGGTGGCGAGCGGCAGACCTTTGCCGCGCGCGCGATCGGCTATGGCGTGGCTGGCCTGCGCGTGGATGGCAACGATCCGCTGGCGGTCTATGCCGCTACCCGCTGGGCTGCCAACCGCGCGCGCAGCAATGGCGGGCCCACGCTGATCGAGCATTTCACCTATCGGGCCGAGGGGCATTCGACCTCGGACGATCCTGCGCAATACCGCAGCGCACAGGAACGCAGTTCGTGGCCGCTGGGTGACCCGATCGCCCGGCTCAAGGATCACCTGATTGCCTTGGGCGAATGGGATGAGGACCGGCAGGCCGCCATGGACCAGGAACTGGCCGAGGCCGTGAAAGCCGCCACCCGCACGGCCGAGGCCAATGGCGTGCTGGGCCACGGGCTGCACCACCCGTTCCGCACCATGTTCGAAGACGTGTTCGAGACGCTGCCCTGGCACCTGCAGGAGCAGAGCGAGCAGGCGATGCGCGAGCGGCGGATCAAGTGGCCTGATTGGCGGCCCGAAGACGGAGACGACATGCCATGAGCGGTGCGGTCAACAGCCGTCGGATGACGATGATCGAAGCGATCAACGACGCGCTCGACGTGATGATGGAACGCGATCCCCATGTGGTGATCATGGGTGAGGACGTGGGCTATTTCGGCGGTGTGTTCCGCGCCACGGCGGGCCTGCAAAAGAAGTATGGCAAGACCCGCGTGTTCGACACGCCGATCAGCGAATGCGGGATCATCGGCGTAGCCGTGGGCATGGGCGCCTATGGCCTGCGCCCGGTGCCCGAAATCCAGTTTGCCGACTATATCTATCCGGGGCTCGACCAGCTGGTCTCGGAAGCGGCGCGGCTGCGCTATCGCTCGGCTGGGGAATTTACCGCACCACTTACCGTGCGATCGCCCTTTGGCGGTGGCATCTTTGGTGGGCAGACTCACAGCCAGAGCCCGGAAGCGCTGTTCACCCATGTCGCCGGCCTGAAAACTGTGATCCCGTCAAACCCGCACGATGCCAAGGGCCTGCTGATCGCGGCGATCGAGGACAATGATCCTGTCATCTTCTTCGAGCCCAAGCGCATTTATAACGGGCCGTTTACCGGGGCTTACGACCGGCCGGTGGAGCCGTGGAGCAAGCACCCCGACAGCGAAGTGCCGGCGGGGCATTACACCGTGCCGCTCGGCAAGGCGCGTGTGGTGCGCGAAGGCGAGGCAGTGACGGTGCTTGCCTATGGCACGATGGTGCACGTGGCCCATGCCGTGTGCGTGGACAAGGGCGTGGACGCCGAAGTGATCGACCTGCGCAGCCTGGTGCCGCTGGATATCGAAACGATCGTGGCCTCGGTGCAAAAGACCGGACGGTGCATGATCGTGCATGAAGCCACGCGCACCAGCGGCTTTGGCGCAGAGCTTTCGGCCCTGGTGCAGGAGCATTGCTTCCACCACCTGGAAGCGCCGGTAGAGCGCGTGACCGGGTTCGATACGCCCTATCCGCACAGCCTCGAATGGGCCTATTTCCCAGGGCCCGTGCGCATCGGCGAAGCCCTCGACCGCATTTGCAAGGATTGATCCCATGGCGCTTTACACCTTCCGCCTGCCCGACATTGGCGAAGGCATCGCCGAAGCCGAGATCGTAGCCTGGCATGTACAGCCGGGCGACATGGTGAGCGAGGACAGCCCGCTTGCCGACATGATGACCGACAAGGCCACCGTGGAAATGGAAAGCCCGGTGGCCGGCCGCGTGGTTTCGATCGCGGGTGATGTGGGCGAGCGGATTCCGATCGGCTCGGTGCTGGTTGAGATCGAGGTTGAGGGGGATGCTGGGGCGGGGGCTTCGACAAGCTCAGCCCAAACGGAACCTGCTGAAATTGCCCCAAGTCCCGTTCGCCCCGAGCCTGTCGAAGGGCTTGGGCCAGAGGTTGCACAGGGGGCTTCGACAAGCTCAGCCCGAACGGAACCCACGCAACAGGAAGCCGCCCCCGTTCGCCCTGAGCGTGTCGAAGGGCAGGAAAGCACGCGCGTCCTCGCCAGCCCGGCCGTGCGCCAGCGCGCCAAGGACTTGGGCATCGACTTGGCGCAAGTGCGCCCGTCGCAGGACGGCCGCGTGCGGCATGGCGATCTCGACCAGTTCCTGGCGTATAACCGCAGCTATGCCCCAGCTGGCGCAGTGCGTGCGGACGAACAGGTCAAAGTCATCGGCCTGCGCCGCCGCATTGCCGAGAACATGGCCGCGTCGAAGCGCGCTATTCCGCATTTCTCCTATGTGGAGGAATGCGATGTCACGGCGCTGGAGGAACTGCGCGCGCAGCTCAATGCCGGCGGCCGCGATCGCCCGCGCCTGACCATGCTGCCGCTGCTGATCGTGGCGATCTGCCGCACGCTGCCGCAGTTCCCGATGCTCAACGCGCGCTATGACGATGAAGCCGGCGTGGTGACGCGCCATGGCGCGGTGCACTTGGGGATGGCGACGCAGACGCCCGCCGGGCTGATGGTGCCGGTGATCCGCAATGCGCAGGACAAGAATCCGTGGGCCCTGGCGCACGAGATTGCCCGCCTCGCCGAAGCGGCGCGCACTGGCACGGCCGAGGCGGAGGAACTTTCCGGCTCCACCCTCACGGTCACATCGCTCGGTCCTCTGGGTGGCGTGGCGACAACGCCGGTCATCAACCGGCCCGAAGTGGCGATCATCGGCCCCAACCGCATCGTCGAGCGGCCGATGTTCGTGCCCGATGGCTTGGGCGGCGAACGGATTGCCAGGCGCAAGCTGATGAACATCTCGATCAGTTGCGACCACCGCGTGGTCGATGGCTGGGATGCGGCCAGCTTTGTGCAGGCCGTGAAGAAGCTGATCGAGACGCCGGCGCTTATCCTGGCATGATGAGTTGTGGCATGGCGTGTGGCCGGGGGCTGGCTGGGCCAATACCCCGCCCAAAACCCTACCGTTCCCCAAGGTCACCTGGCCCACCGATCCCATCGGCCCGGATAAATTGCTTTAAGACCACTGGCTCTCGCCAACGCGCCGGATTACCCCGTTCCGCATGAACCACCCGATCACCGGCAAGCCGATCGAGGCGCAGCGCCTGCAGCGCGACCGCGATCATGATGCCGCGATCGCCCAGCGTTGAAAGAGACCCATGACCTACCCCTCGCTTTGCATGATCATCAACGGCCAGCGCGTGAGCGGGGGCGGGCGGCGCACCCATGCCGTGGTCAATCCGGCAACGGGCGCCACGCTGGGCGAATTGCCGCTGGCCAGTGCAGAAGACCTGGACGACGCACTCGACGTGGCGGCGCAGGGCTTTGCCCTGTGGCGCAAGTCTAGCGCGCAGCAGCGTGCCGCCGTGCTCAACAACGCAGCCCGGCTGATGCTGGAGCGGCAGGAAGACCTCGCGCGCACGGCCACGCTGGAACAGGGCAAGACCCTGGCCGAAACGCGCATCGAAGTGATGATGAACGTGGGGCTGTTCCAGTTCTACGCCGGGGAAGTACAGCGTCTTTATGGCCGCGCATTGGTGCGGCCCACGGGCATGCGTTCGACGGTGACGCACGAGCCGGTTGGCCCGGTGGCGGCCTTTGCGCCGTGGAACTTTCCGCTCGGCAATGTGGGGCGCAAATTGGGCGCGCCGATCGCGGCGGGCTGTTCGGTGATCCTGAAAGCGGCGGAAGAAACGCCGGCGAGCGCGCTGGGCGTGTTGCAATGCCTGCTCGACGCTGGATTGCCGCCCAGCGTGGCGCAAGCCGTGTTCGGCGTTCCCGATGAAGTGAGCCGGCATCTGCTGGGCAGCCCGGTGATCCGCAAGCTGTCGTTCACCGGATCGACCCAGGTGGGCAAGCATCTGGCCAAGCTGGCGGCCGAGGACATGAAGCGCACGACGATGGAACTGGGCGGCCACGGCCCGGTGCTGGTCTTTGCCGACGCAGACCTGGATCGCGCGATCGAGACGGCGGTGGCGCACAAGTATCGCAATGCCGGGCAGGTTTGCGTCAGCCCCACGCGCTTCATCGTGGAAGAGCCGGTGTTCGAGGCATTCCGCGATGGCTTTGCCGCGCGCGCGGCGCAGATTCGCGTGGGCAACGGGATGGACGATGGCGTGCAGATGGGGCCGATGGCCAATCCGCGCCGGCCCGAGGCGATGGAACGGCTGATCGGCGATGCGCGGGGCCGGGGTGCGCGGCTGCACACCGGGGGCGAGCGCGTGGGCAATGCCGGGTTCTTCTTTGCGCCCACCGTGCTGTCCGACATTCCACTCGACGCCGCGATCATGAACGAGGAGCCCTTCGGCCCGGTGGCGTTGATCAACCGCTTTGCCGATGCCGACGCGATGATCGCGGAAGCCAACCGGCTGCCCTATGGCCTGGCTGCCTATGCCTGGTGCCAGGGCCACGCCACCCGCGCGCGCGTGGCGGCCGAGGTGGAGGCGGGCATGGTGGGGATCAACACCACCATGATCGGCGGACCGGATTCTCCGTTCGGCGGGGTGAAATGGTCGGGCCACGGGCACGAGGATGGGCCGGAAGGGCTGATGGCCTGCCTGGTGACCAAGGCCGTGCACGAGGCGTGATGCGCAACGTCATGGCGGGGAAACACTTTGGCAAACAAGGGCGCATAGCGGGGCGGGCTTGCCTGTTTCCTGCCGGAGTGCCCGATGCGCCGAATGCTTTTCCCTGCCATGACGCTGGCCATGATGCTGGCCGCCACTCCCGCGCTGGCGGCCGAGGAAGACACGCAAGTGTGGCTGGCGCAGCAATCGTTCCTCAACCTCAACAAGGATCTGGTCCTGTTCACCGACCTGCAGGTGCGCCTGACTGACGATGCGGCGCGGGCCGGGCAGGCGATCGCGCGCGGGGCGCTGGGGGTAAGGCTCGACCCGTCGACCACAGTGTGGGGCGGCTATGGCTATATCCGCAGCGATCCGCAGGGCGGGCGGGTGAGCCATGAGCATCGCCTGTTCGAGCAGGTGACCTGGCGCGCCTTTGGCGACGGGGCCGGCAATGGCACCACGCGGCCAACCCTCACCGGGCGCACCCGGCTGGAGCAACGCATGGTCGAAGGGCAGCAGGGCACCGGCTGGCGGCTGCGCCAGCTGGTGCGGCTGGACGTGCCGCTGGGCAAGCCGGGCAGCCCGCAGGCAGTGGTCTGGGCCGAACCCTTCGTGGGGCTCAACCGCACCGGCTGGGGCCAGAAATCCGGCTTCGACCAGTTGCGCGGCTTTGCCGGGCTGGCCCTGCCGGTGGGCAAGGGGATCAGCGTGGAAGCCGGGTATTCCGGCCAATACGTGTCCCGCCCGGCGCGCGATGACCGCATGAACCATATTGCCAGCCTGTCGCTGATGATCCGCAGATGATCACACGCGGGCCGGCCCAGGAGAGTGTACGCCATGGACATTGGCCCGGACATCAAGAAAAAGTTCTTTCAGACCAACGCCGAACGCTGGTTCAAGCTATAACGCGATATCCAACGCCAAGGAGAACGAGCATGTACGCAGTTGCAGGCGCATCGGGACAATTGGGGCGGCTTGCCCTGGCCGAACTGGCCGCACGGGTGGGCGCGGGGCAGGTCGTTGCCTTGGCTCGTGATCCGGCCAAGCTGGACGAGGCGGGCGTTGCCGTGCGCCTGGCCGATTACGACAAGCCCGAAACGCTCGCACCCGCGCTGGCCGGCGTGGAACGGCTGCTGCTGATTTCGGGGAACGCCGTGGGCGCGCGCGTGGCGCAGCACGCGGCCGTGATCGAGGCGGCAAAGGCGTCTGGCGTGAAACTCATCGCCTATACATCGATCCTTCACGCCGATAGCTCCACGATCGGCCTGGCGCAGGAGCATCGCGAGACCGAGGCGTTGCTGCGCGCCAGCGGCGTTTCGTTCGTGCTGCTGCGCAATGGCTGGTACAACGAAAACTACACCGGCATGCTGGCGCCATCCATCGCGCACGGCGCAATCATCGGCGCGGCGGGTGAGGGGCGCATCGCCAGCGCCAGCCGGGCCGACTATGCCGCTGCCGCAGCCACCGCGCTGGTCGGCGCGAAGGGCGGCGAAGTCTATGAACTCGCTGGCGATGAAGCCTTCACCATGGGCCAATTTGCGGCCGAGGTTTCGCGTCAGGCCGGAAAGCCGGTGGCCTATGTCGATATGAGCAAGGACGACTATGCCGCTGCGCTGGAAAGCGCGGGATTGCCGGGCGTCGTGGCGCAAATGCTGGCTGATTCCGGCTTTGAATCCAGCAAGGACCAATTGTTTGACGCCAGCCATATGCTGAGTGCGCTGATCGGGCGGCCGACCACGCCCATCGCTGCCACTATCGCTGCGGCGCTGGGCTGAGCATGGGGCAGGCCAGCCAGGCCGCAGCGCCCAGCCGCCCCATCGCCAAGGGGTCTGGTATGCCCAGGTGCTGATTGCACGGCGAAGCGCGCGCGATGAGGCGGGGTTGCTGGTGCGATAGGGCTTTTGTGCAGGTGTGGTGGACGCTCGAAACGCCATCAAAGAACCCGCCAGACCCACAACTTGATACCCAGCGGATAGCGTGCGCCGCTGCACAGGAAGATCGACTGGTTCATCCATTCATACTTTCCTGCCGGCGCGATGAATTCGGGCACCGTGCGGAAATAGTATTCGGCCGGATCGACGTCCTCACCTGCGGCAAGGCGGGCCATCACCTCGGGCGGGCCGCGACGCAGGCCCTTGTTGCGGATCTGGATCAGCACGCCATCATCGGTCTCGATGGCATAGAGCGCGTCGGCCACGGTCACGCCGTCGGGGCGGGTCAGTTGCCAATCGGCGCAATGGCCCATCAGGCTCCCCCGGATCAGCGGCCCTTCCACGCGCCCGCCGCCCACGATCGGAATGATACGGCGCGTGCCGTCATAGGTCTGGCCAATCTGGCGCGGAGGTTCCAGTTCGCCGGTCGCTTCGTAGACGAATTCCAGTTCGGGCTTGATCATGCGGGCTCTTTCTCGATCAGGCCGCCAGGTCCTGCAGGCTGTTGAACGGGCGCTTTGTCGCGGCAAAGTCTGCGCCGTTGAAGGCAATGTGGTCGCCCAGGCGTGGGGGGAATTGCGGGTCTGGCTGAACCCGGTAAAACGCTCCCTTCAGTTCAGGCGGAATGGTGCCTTCGTGGGCAAGGTCGGCGATGTCAGCCTCGATCCGCGAGGGCGTGTTGAACCCGGTAAAGCTGGGCGAGGCGGGACAGTGAGACACGGACATCCTCCTGCACATATTGTATGTTTTACTAACAATTGCGCGGGTTGGATGCGTAAGGCAATGGGGAGCAGGCGTTGATGAGAGACAAGTTTGCCGATGCGGTGACCCCGCCGCCGGGCGAAGAGGCCGATATCGGCGAAATCAATGACATCCTGGGCTTTCATATCCGGCTGGCCCACGGGGCATGCTTGCGCCATTTTACCGAGACATTCGCCGATCTGGATCTGACGCAGAAACAGGTTTCGGTGCTGTGGCTGGTGGATGATCACCCCGGCATTGCCCAGACCGATCTTGCCCAGCGCCTGCGCATGGACCGCGCCACGACGATGGCGATCATCAACCGGCTTCAGGCCAAGCATTTCCTGCGCCGCGATCGCTCGGCCGACGATGGTCGCAAGCAGGCGCTGTTCCTGGAACCGGCAGGCCAGGCCATGTTGTCACGCGCCAAGCACGCCATTGCCGAGCACGAGGCTTGGGTGAAAAGCCGCTTCACCGACAAGGAGGTCAAATTGTTGCTCGATCTTCTGGCGCGCATTCACGAGTAGCAAGATCTCTCGTCCATGTTATAAGTCATAGCAATAATGCGTCGGCCAGGCGCGGATGGGAGAGAGACGATGTTGAACGACCCGCGCGAGGTGATCCGCCACACGCCGATGGGGATGCGGCAGTGGATCGCGATCACCCTGATGATTGCGCTCAATGCGCTCGACGGGTTCGACGTTCTGGCAAGCGCCTTTGCCGCGCCGGGTATTGCCAAGGAATGGGGCATCGGGCGCGATGCGCTGGGCGTGGTGCTGTCGATGGAACTGATCGGCATGGGCTTTGGCTCGATCGGCTTCGGGGGTGCAGCCGACCGGTTCGGGCGCCGGCCCACGGTGCTGGCCTGCCTGGTGGTCATGGCCACGGGCATGGGCCTTGCCACCACTGCCAGCAGCCCGGTCACACTGGGCCTTTGGCGCCTTCTGACCGGCCTTGGCATTGGCGGCATGCTGGCCGCGATCAATGCAGTCACGGCGGAAATCTGCAGCAACAAGGGCCGCAGCCTGGCGATGTCGTTGATGGTGATCGGCTATCCGATCGGCGCGACCGTGGGCGGCACGATTGCGGCGCTCCTGCTCAAGGGCGGGGACTGGCGGCTGGTCTTCGAATTTGGCGCGATCGCCACGCTCGTGTTCATTCCGCTGGTGTTCTTCCTCGTGCCCGAAACACCGGCATGGTTCCTCGTCAGCCGTCCGGCCGACGCACTGGAACGAGTCAACCGTTCGCTTGCCGCGCTGCGCCTGCCGGCCGTGCAGGGCCTGCCGCCGGTGGAAGCGGGATCGCCGCGCGCCAGCCTGCTCGATATCCTGCGGCCGGGCCTGGTCGGCACGACGCTGCTGCTGACGCTGGGCTATTCGCTGCACTGCGTGACGTTCTACTATGTGCTGAAATGGAGCCCCAAGATCGTCGCCGATTTCGGCTATACCCAGCCGCAGGCGGCGAGCGTGCTGGTCTGGGCCAATATCGGTGGGGCGATCGGGGGCGGGCTGTTCGGCTTCCTGATGCACAAGTTCGGCATCAAATGGCCGACCATCGCGATGTTGCTGGCCGGCGCTGTTGCCGTTTGCCTGTTCGGCCTGGGGGCAGACAGCCTTGTGGGTTGGCGCGTGGCGGTATTCTGCACCGGGTTTACCACCAATGCGGCGATCGTCGGCTTCTATTCGGCCTTTGCCCACGGCTTCCCGGCCAAAGTGCGCGCAACCGGTGCCGGCTTTGCCATCGGTGCCGGGCGCATCGGCGCGGCCGGATCGCCGATCTTGGCGGGCGAACTGTTCCACAGCGCCGGGTTGCCGCTGCTGACCGTGTCGGTGATCATGGCGCTGGGGTCATTGGGCGCGGCGGCCACGCTGCTGGCCCTGCGGCTGCGCCCGGCAGATTGAGCGGGGAAGGGGAGCGCGGCCCGGATTCCACGCGCCCCCGCTGCCGCATGCCTAGAATTCAGACCAATCGTCCTCGGACAAGGCCGCATTGCCGGCGCTTCGCGGGCTGGGTGTGGGCCGGGGACGGGGCGGCGGGGCACTGGGGGCAGGAGTGGGGGCAGCTTTCGGTGCGGAAAATGTCGAAGGCAGCGCCGACGGTGCGGGGCGCGGGGCGGCTGGCGTTGCCGGCACATGTGCGGGCGCGGCAACAGGCGCAACGGCGGGCGCAGGAGAAGGCGCATAGCTGGGGCGGCCCATCGGTTGGCCACCGGCAAAGCGGAACTTGCCCAGTTCCTTGGCCATCACGCCGGCCTGATCGGCCAGGTTCCGGGCCGTGGCGGTCGCTTCTTCGGCCATCGCGGCATTCTGCTGGGTAATCGAATCGACATCGCGCACGGTCGCGTTGATCTGGCCCAGGGTTAGCGCCTGCTCACTCGACGTGCCGGTGATCCGGCGCATCACGGCATTGATCTCGCCAACGCTGCCCGCGATGCGCTGAAGAGCATCGCCCGTGGCGGTGACCAGGCCAACGCCGTTGGAAACCTGCTCGGTCGAACTGGCAATGCGGGCGCGAATGTCGCGCGCGGCATCGCCCGCGCGCTGTGCCAGGGCCCGCACTTCGCTTGCCACCACGGCAAAGCCCTTGCCGGCATCGCCCGCGCGGGCGGCTTCCACCCCGGCGTTCAGGGCCAGCAGGTTGGTCTGGAATGCGATGGCATCGATCACGCCGACGATTTCGGCAATTTCCTGCGATGATTTCTCGATCGCGGCCATGGCGTCGATCGCCCGGCCAACCACTTCGCCCGATTGCTGGGCCTCGTCCAGCGTGGTCTGCACCATGGTGCTGGCGTGGCCGGCCTCTTCGCTGGATTTCTGCACGCTTTCGTTGATCTGGCGCAGCGCGGCGGCGGCTTCCTCCACTGCGGCGGCCTGCTGTTCGGTGCGTGTGGAAAGGTCTTCCGAGCCCGCGAGGATTTCGGCAGAGCCATTGGCCACTTGCTCCGCAATCCCGCCGACCGACCGCATCGCGCCGGACATGGCACCCACCGCGCTGTTGAACGCCGTGCGCAGGCATTCGTAATCCTGGCGGAAGGCCTGGGTCAGCTGGCAATCGAGATCGCCGCCCGCCAGCCGTTCGAGGCCACTGCGCAGCGCATCGACCACGGCAGCGGTTTCGGCCAGGCTTTGTACCTGGACCATCACGCAATCCGATCCCTCGATTTGCAGCGGCGTGAGCGTGACCAACATGCGCAAGGGCCTTCCCTGCGGATCGAGATTGATCCATTCGAAGCGAGAGAACCCATCACGGCGCGCCTCTGCCAGCCGCTCGGTCACATGAGCGCTGGTCGAGCGGCCGTCGGCCTGGGCGGGCGCTGCCATGGCCTCGGGGGTCTTGCCCAGGATCTCGTGCCGCGCGCGCTGGTACACGCGCTCTGCTGCGGCATTGCACAACGTGAACTGGCCATTCTGCAACAATAGAAAACCATCGGCTGACCGCTCGAACACCGCCTGCGCAAATCGGGTATCGAGTGAAACGACAACGCGCTTTTTGAACATGCAACCCTTCCCCGGTGCCGCTGGAAACGACTGGGAAAGGCGCTATCATCGGCAGTTCAACCGGGCTTTAAACAGCGGGCACGTAAACCTGCGGGGCCAGCTTTCACCTTTGCCTCATCCCCGTGCCAGATCGAGGCGATAGCCGATGCCCGGCTCGTTGCGCAGCGCCGATTGGCCCGGCGATCGGTCGCTTTCCAGCTTGCGCCGGATGCCACGCGCGGCCACGCGCAGATATTCGACATCGGTTTCGTGCCCAGGCCCCCAGATCGTGCGCAGCAGCTGCGCATGGGTGACCACCCGACCGGCGTGCGCGGCCAATTCCGCCAGAAACGCATATTCCTTAGGCGCCAGGTGCACTTCCGCGCCGCCCTTGCGCACCCGCCGGGCGGCAAGGTCTATCTCCACATCGGCAAACCGCAGCAGCGCGCCCGCCGACGAAACGCCGCCCGCCAGCCGGGCACGATGGCGCAGCGCCGTGCGAACGCGGGCCAGAATCTCTTCGGGATCGAACGGCTTGGTGACATAGTCGCTGGCGCCCAGATCGAGCGCCGCAACCTTTTCCGCCGTGGCATCGCGGGCAGAGAGCACCACGACGGCAAGGCCCGCTGCGGCCAGTTGTGGCAGGATTTCCAGGCCATCGCGATCGGGCAACCCCAGGTCGAGCAGCGCGAGATCGGGTGCCAGTGCTGCGCGTTGGGCCAGGGCCTGGGCCGCGCTGGCGGCCTCGCTCACGCGGTAGCCGGCATGCGCCAGTGTCTGGTGCAGAAGGGCGCGGATGGCGGGATCATCGTCGATCACCAGCACCGACGCGTTGCCCGGATCGATCTGGCCGGTCATGCTTCGGCCGCCACGGGGCGCACCAGCGCGGGCGGGATGAACAGGACGAACCGGGCGCCGCCGCCTGCGCGATTGGCCGCGCTGACGCGCAGGCCCATCGCCTCGGCAAAGCCCTTGACGATGGCCAGGCCAAGGCCCGTTCCGCCCTGCCGGTCCGATCCTTCCAACCGTGTGAACATCTCGAAAATCCGCGTCTCCTCTCCCGGTGGGATACCCGGCCCCCGGTCGCAAACCGCCAGTTCCACTCCGCCCTGGGCATCGGCTTGTGCCTCAAGCCGGATCGCGCTTCCGCCACCATGGCGCGCCGCGTTGTCGATCAGGTTGATGAGGCAGTGGTGCAACAGGCGCGGATCGGCCAGCACCAGCGGCAGGTCTGCCGCCACGGCCTGCTCAATCGCCCCGATACTGCCACCTGGTGCCAGGTGATCGAGCGCGGCGTCGCAGGCCTCGGCCAGATCGAGGGCCTCGGGCTCGCGCTGCAGGGCGCCGATTTCCAGACGCACCATCTCGATCAGGTTGGCAACGAACCGCTCCAGTCGCTCTGCCTCGCTCCGTGCGCTGGCCAGTGCCGCCGCTTGCTGCCCGTTGAGGGGGCGCAGCGCCCGCAAGGTGCCGAGCACCGTGGTCAAAGGCGTCCGCAGATCGTGCCCGATGGATGAAAGCAGGGCGCTGCGCAGCCGTTCGCGCTCTTGCACGCGGCCCATGGCCAGCTTTTCTTCTTCCAGGGCAATGCGGGCCAGCGCCAGGCCCGCCTGTGCCAGAAGGCTTTCGAGCAGTGGCGCCTGGCCGCCATGCAGCGGCAGGTCTGCCGTGGGATCGCCCACGCCGACAACCGCCAGCGGCCCCTGGCTGCCCGGCACCGGCAGGAACAGCCATTCCGATGCGGTGGGCACGGCGCCACCCGGCCCGGCGGCCCGCCCGCTATCGAGGCACCACTGCGCCGCAGCGGCTTCCAGCAGATCGAGCCGGCCATGGTCGGGCCGCGCGGCGACAAGATCGACAATCCCGCGCGCATCGGGCGCTGCCACCAGCACGCGCACGCCGAAAAGCCAGGCCACTTCCTGCGCAAGCAGGTCCCACAGCGCATCGCGCCGCGTCACGCCCATGAGCCGCCCGGCAAACCCGGCCAGCAACGCATCGCGCTCGGCCTGCGCCTGGGCCTGGGTGGCCTGCTGGCGCAGGCGTGTTGCCATCTGGCTCCCCACCAGGGCCACGCCCAACAGGATGATCAGCGTGACCAGATGGGAAGGATCCCCCACGATCATGGTAAAGCGCGGGGGTATAAAGAAATAGTTATAGAACGCGGACGACAGCGCCCCGGCAGCGAGGCCGGGCTTGAGGCCCAGCCGGATGGCCGCAAACATCACCGGCATCAGATAGAGCAAGCCGATATCGGCCACGTCTCCGCGCGAAAGCATGGTCAGCCCGATCAGCGTAGCCAGGCCGATCAGCGCCGCCGTGGCCAGCAAACCCGCCACCAGCCCGTCCCCCTCGGCAACGGCGCCGGGGGCTTGAGCAATGCGATGGGCCTGGGACATGGTCATCGCCCCTCGATGCCGCAGCGCAGGCCCTGCTGTCGAGCCCCATCGCTGTCGCACCTTGTCATGGCGTTGCGACAGGATTGCGTGAAGCGGCGTAAAGAATGCATAAATTTCGTCGCACGCGGTCATCGGCCGGCGTAGCGGCACGATCATGACTGCCCTGCCTCTTTCGCCAGCATCCCAATCCGCTGCTGCCGACGCCGCCTTGCCCACACCCCAGGTTCCGGAAAGCCACGATGGCCACGCGCCCCAGGGCCTGGTGCCACTGGCGGTGGGCGCCATTGGCGTGGTCTTCGGCGATATCGGCACATCGCCGCTCTATTCGCTGAAGGAAAGCTTCATCGGCCACCATCGCCTGGCGGTGGACGCGGATCATATCTTCGGCGTGCTGTCGTTGATGTTCTGGACGATGACGCTGATCGTTACCGTCAAGTATGTTTTCGTGATCCTGCGGGCGGACAACAAGGGCGAAGGTGGCAGCCTGGCGCTGCTGGCGCTGATCGGGCGGCAGTTGAAGCCGGGGCGGTGGACGGCTTTCACGGCGGTTCTGGGCATCGTGGCGACCGCGCTGTTCTATGGTGACGCGATCATCACGCCGGCCGTGTCGGTGCTATCGGCGGTGGAAGGGCTGACCGTGGTCCATCCTGCCTTTGCCGATGTGGTATTGCCGATATCCATTGCCATCCTGATCGGGCTGTTCGCGATCCAATCGCGCGGGACAGCGGCGGTGGGCAAGATGTTCGGGCCGGTCATGCTCGTCTATTTTGCTGTCATCGCGCTGCTCGGGCTCAACGGCATTGCCCGCGCGCCTGAAATCCTGCTGGCGGTAAACCCTTGGTACGCCGTCAAGTTTTTCATGCTCAATCCCGTGCTGGCGTTCCTTGCGCTCGGCTCGGTCGTGCTGGCGGTAACCGGGGCTGAGGCGCTCTATGCCGACATGGGCCATTTCGGGCGCCGCGCAATCATGGCGGCCTGGCTGTGGGTGGCGTTTCCGTGCCTGCTCATCAACTATGCCGGGCAATCGGCGCTGCTGCTGCGCAACCCGGCAATGGTGGAAAACCCATTCTTCCTGATGGCCCCCGATTGGGCGCGCCTGCCGCTGGTCATCCTGGCAACGCTCGCGACCGTCATCGCCAGCCAGGCCGTGATTTCGGGCGCGTTCTCCGTTTCCCAACAGGCCGTGCAGCTGGGCTTCCTGCCACGCATCCGCATCCTGCACACCAGCGCGAGCGCGGCAGGGCAGGTCTATGTGCCACTGGTCAACTGGGTGCTGCTGGCCATGGTCATCCTGCTGGTGCTGGCGTTCCGCACGTCGAGCAACCTGGCCTCGGCCTATGGCATCGCGGTGACGGGGACGATGTTCATCACCGCCTGCATGCTGGGTGTGCTGACCTTCGCGGTATGGAAGTGGCATCCGCTGCTGGCCGGCCTGGTGACGGGCACGTTCCTGGTGATCGACGGCGCGTATTTCGCATCGAATGCGACGAAGATTCCCGACGGTGGCTGGTTCCCGCTGCTGGTGGCGGCCGTCACGTTCACCGTGCTCACCACTTGGGCCACCGGGCGGCGCATCCTGCGCGAGCGTCTGGCCGAAGACGCCATGCCGTTTGAGTTGTTCCTCAGCTCGGTCTGCGAACGCGTGCGCCGCGTGAAGGGCACGGCAGTCTTCATGGCCTCCAGCGCGGATGGCATTCCGCCCGCGCTGCTGCACAACCTCAAGCACAACCACATCCTTCACGAACGCGTGGTGATCCTGACGGTGGTTACTGCGGGGGTGCCGCATGTGCCCGATCACAAGCGGCGCGAGGTGGAAGACATGGGCCACGGCTTCTATCGCATGGCCGTGAACAACGGCTTCATGGACGAAGCGGACATCCCCGCCGAACTGGCCGCCGAAACGCGCGCCGGCGGGCCGTTCAAGCCGATGGAAACCAGCTATTTCCTTGCCCGGCAAACGCTCATCGCGTCCAAGCGGCCGGGCATGGCGATCTGGCGTGAAAAGCTGTTCGCCTGGATGGTGCGCAATTCGGAAAGCCCGATGCAGTTTTTCCGCTTGCCCACCAACCGTGTGATCGAACTGGGCAGCCAGCTGGAAATCTGACAGCGGCGGCGGGCTTGGGGGGCGTATCGAGCCCCCCTTTCACCTAAGCCTTGGTCTTCAGGGCGTCCCTGATCTCGATCAGCAGGTCCACTTCGCTCGGCCCCTTGGGCGCAGCAGGCTTTTCGTCATTCTTGCGGATCACCGAATTGGCGGCTTTCACGATCAGGAAGATGATGAAAGCCACGATGATGAAATTGACCGCCTGGGTGATGAATTCGCCATAGCCGATCATGGGCACGCCCGCCGTCTTGAGCTGGGCATAGTCTTGCGGGTCGCCCTTGAACGTTGCCGGGATCGCCCCCAGCCGGACGAAGTAGCGGGTGAAATCCACGCCGCCGGTGACGAAGCCGACAACCGGCATGATGACGCTTTCGGTCAGCGACGTGACGATCTTGCCGAACGCGCCGCCGATGATCACGCCTACCGCGAGGTCTAGCACGTTGCCACGCGCGATGAATGTCTTGAACTCTTCGAGAATGGCCACGGTGTTTCCCCTTTTTAACCATGTAGTGGCGAATGATTGCCACCACCCTCGTCTGGTGGCAAGCGCGCTGGCAAATGCTTTACACTTCGACAAACGGCATAGTGCCGCCCTTGATCCGCAACGTTCGCACGCTATGTCTCTGTCGCATCTGCTACATCGTATCTGCTACAAGGATCGATCCATGTCCCCCGCTTTCAACCGCTTCTTGCCCCGCTTCGTCGTTATCGCCGTGGCGGCCGGCACCCTTGCCGGCTGCGGGGTCAACACGATCCCCACGTCGGAAGAAAACGCCAAGGCCAAGTGGGCCGAAGTGCAGAACCAGTACCAGCGGCGTGCCGATCTGGTGCCGAACCTGGTTTCTACGGTCAAAGGCTATGCCAAGCAGGAGCAGGACACGCTGGTGAAAGTGACCGAGGCGCGCGCCAAGGCCACGTCCGTGCAGATCACGGCTGCCGACCTGACCGACCCCGACAAGGTTGCCGCCTATCAGAAGGCGCAGGGCGAGCTGTCACAGGGCCTCGGCCGCCTGATGGCCAATGTGGAAGCCTATCCGGACCTCAAGTCCAACGAGAACTTCCTCGCGCTGCAAAGCCAGCTGGAAGGCACCGAAAACCGTATCGCCGTCGCGCGCCGCGATTACAACGACGCGGTGCAATCCTACAACACCACGATCCGCACGTTCCCGGCCGTGATCGGCGCCAAGGTGATCTATGGCGCCAAGCCGATGGTGCCGTTCCAGGCCACCACGCCGGG
>Ga0070667_100000214_pt1 | contig 67467 bp, 65 predicted proteins | sample KBSS33metaG_FD_64659 | JGI IMG/M metagenome (GOLD analysis project Ga0070667, IMG submission 64659) | Switchgrass rhizosphere microbial communities from Kellogg Biological Station, Michigan, USA - KBS S3-3 metaG | ecosystem: Host-associated > Plants > Roots > Rhizosphere > Soil ...
CCTGATCCGGGAGCGCGACCGTGACGCGCGCGATGCCGCCGGCGCTGCCGCCCGCAATCAGTAGGAACGATCATGATGCGCCGGCCTGCGAAGCTTTTTGCCGCCCTTCCCGCTCTGCTTTTCGCTTCGCCTGCGCTGGCAGTCGACACGAGCTTCCACACCTATGACGGCTTCGCCGAGACGGTCGATGCCTTTCGCCTGGTCTCGATGATCTTCGGCGATCCGCGCTACGAGACCTTGGTGATGATCGTCGCGACGGTCGGGATCGGCCTTGGCGCGATCATCGCCAGCGTGCGAGGCACGGGCATGGGGCTGGTCGCGTTTGGCTTCCAGATCCTGGTGGGCGTGGGGCTCTTCGTCGGCCTGATCGCGACAACCGGGACGGTCCATGTCTATGACCGAGTGCGCAACGCCTATCAGCCGGTCGGCGGGGTCCCCAATCTCCTCGTCATGGTCGCCGGAGCGACCAACATGATGGAACGCGCGATGGTCGAGACGATCGACGACAACACGCTCGATCCCAACGCCAAGATCGAGTTCGGCGCTGGCGGGCACAGCTTCGACCTGTTCCTCAACGCCGTTTCTCCGCGAGGGCCCATGACCGATGTTTTCCTAGATGCGACGATCAAGGACTATGTCCGGCAATGCTATCCGGTGGCCCGCGTGTCGGCCGCCTATGGTGTCGATGACGATCAGCTCTTCCGGACCTCGACCGACTTGCCGGCCTCGTTCGCAGCGATGGCCGGGCCCTCCACCTTCTCAACGGTCTACACGCAGGCCGACAAGGGCGGTGAGACGGTCAGCTGTAACGAAGCATGGACGCATATCTCGGAGCGCCTGTCCGACCCGGTGCTGTTCGATGGCTACACCAATCAGATCTGCGCGCGCACGGGCTATGATACCGGCAATGCCCAGCAGATGGCGCGCTGCCGGCAGCAGCTTGGCGAGATGGGCCAGATGATGCTGGGCCGACCGCTCAGCGCGCAAGCCTTCCTGACCCACATCCTGCTCGGCAACACGGTCGGCGACGTCCTGTTCGAGGACTCTCCTGCGAGCGCGGCCAGGGTAATGGCCAACCGGGCCGTCATCTCGAACGGCCTCGCGACGATGTCGGTCGCCAATGAATGGATGCCGACGATCCGGGCTACGGTGTTCGGCATCATGCTGTTCATGATCCCGATCGCGCTCCTGTTCATCCTGACACCCATCAACCTGCGCGTCGCAAGCTTCGCGCTCGGCATGTTCGTATTCGTGGCGCTCTGGGGCGTGATCGATGCGGGCATCTATCAGCTCACCCTTGGTCGTGCGACCGCCACCCTTGCCGAACTCCGCTCGAACGCGCTCGCGGCCAATGCCTGGCTGCTCGCTCCGTCCGCAGCCATGAAGGCGTTGGCGATCTTCGGCAGCTTCCGTACAGCCGCCGCGGGGCTTGCCGGCGCGTTTGTCTTCACGGTCTTTCGCTTCAGCGGCAATGTGTTTACCTCCTTCACCTCGGGCTCGCTTGGCGCGGCCGCCCAGGGCACCGCAGCAGCAGCCCCGATGGGAACAGCCGAGGGTCAGGCCTCCGCGCTCGAGGCCCAGGCCTCGGCGATGGGAACGCGCTCCCGCGCGGCGGCCGCCTCAAGCTTTGGAGACTTTGGCGAGCGCTCGACCTTCGGCTCCAATCGCGTGTTCGGGGAGGCGGGGCATATCCTTGGCGAGCGTCCCGGCACGCCGGGCGGCACCGCATTCGCACTCGGTGGTATCGAGGGGGCTCGACAATTGGGGAGCCTCGCCCCCGCCCTCGGCGGCCGCGATCTTGCCGATCCGGCGGTCGCGCGGGCGGTGCAGGCCAACGCGGCAACCGCCGCCATCCATCAATTCGCCGAAAAGGACACGCTGAGGAACCTTGGCACGGGCTATTTCGGCCAAGGCGAAGCTGGTGAGAAGGCGTTCGCGGCGTTCAGCCAGAACCTTGTCCAGTGGCGCGCCTTCGGCGACCAGCGGGCCTATGGCATGATGATGCAGGGCGCCACGCGCCACTTCGAGCGGGCTGGCTATTCGCCGAGCGACGCTGCCCTGAAAGCGACTGGCGTGATTGGCGAGGCCCAGGCCGATCCGACCTTCGCCAAGCTGATCGCCAACACCTACGATCAGGAACAAATGCTGCGCAACGACCTCACGTCCGCGCAGGTTCAGGTCGGCGCGATGGAGGGACGGCGCGACTATGCAGGCGACAATGTTGCAGGCGTCGAGCGGGCCAATGTCGCCACCGAGCAAGGCTGGCGCACCGGCAGTAACCAGGGCCAGCGCGATGCCGCGGCGATGCTCGGGCTTCCTGTCGATGAAACCTCGCGCCGTATCGGCTTCATCAACGCGTTGTCCGGCGAGGCGCGCAGCTCAGCCATCACCCAGCTTTCCCGCGCGACCGGACGCAACGAAGCGCAGGTCGAAGCGGCGCTCGAACGCTATAGCGCAGCGACCCAGCTCGGCACCGCGGACGGCGCGACCGCCGAGGCCAGCCGTGAAGGCACGACCGTCTATGGCCGCACGCGCGAGGCGTCGGGCTACGATTTCGCGGAACGGTCCGGCAAACTCGATGCGCAGCGCGAAGTCGGGACATCCGGCACGCGCGGCGCGGCTCGGATCGGCGAACAGCGGCGTCAGTCGGAGAATTTCGGCTATGCCGAGGGTGCGGCAGCCGCCGGCGTCTCCGTGCGAGAGGCGGCGCGCCTCGACAGCTTCATCCAGGCGCTGAGCCGCACCGCCGGCAGTCAGGTCGATATGGCCGAGGGTGGAGCTGGAGGCATTGCCGACCGGGCGCGGAACGAACGCCTGACCTCGATCGTCGATCGGGAACGGCTGACCCGAATGCAGGGGCTGCTCGCAGAAAATGGCATCAACCTAAGCAAGCGCCAGATCGCCATGGACCAGAATGGCGATCTTGGCCTCAATCTCACCCCCGAGACGGCCGCTGCGATGTGGAAGGCGGGGCTCATCAACGAGAGCCAGCTCGGCGCAATCGCCAATGGCGGGCATGCGCGGTTCAGTTTCGCGCACAACGATCTGCTGGTCTCCAGTGGGACGGATTTCAGCCGCTCGGCACGCAGCGACACCAGCACCCGGTTTGAGGCTGGCAAGCAGGCAGGACCTGACACGATCGAGCATTTCATGGGTGGTGGCGCCGAGGGGCAGGCCATGCTCTCCAACTGGCTGCGCGGCGGATTCGAGATGGACCGCAAAGGCGAATGGAGATTGAAGCCACAGGTCGCCGACACGCTCCAGCGCGACGTCCAGGCGATCATGGCGCAAACAGGATGGCAGAGAACTCTCTCCCGTTCCGCCGCAGATCAGACAACAATGGGAACCACTGTCGGCCTCGAAATCGGGAGAACGATATCTACCTCCGATAGTGAAACCATGAGCGACAGCGCGCGGTCTGGCAGAGGACGGCAACGAGGACCTACCCAGACAACTAGCAAAGGAAGAACGACAGCCGGTCGGTTTGGCGGCAATATAGGTTTTCGAAGCACGGATCAGGGATCCACTACCGAAACCGCGCAATCCACAATGGACATTGTGAACTATGATGTCCGGGAATCCATTGCTGCCGCTGAGCGTGCCGCAGCGCGCTCCAGCGATCCGGCAGCAACCTTCTCCCGCGAACTTTCGAAACGCGTCCTTGGGAACGAAGGCATGCGCAATCGCTACCTTGAGGATGCGGATAATGGACGCGCCACCTTTGATATCACCGGCCCACTAACCTCGCTCGAGCAGAACTCAGTCCTCTCGAAGGGCAGTTTCTCGACCGACATCGCAGGCAGTCCTGGCGACGGCGACAGTAACTTCAAGAAGCGCTAACGATGCCTTCCGGTATGGGGATCAACGTAGTCTGGATTCAGCGGGTTTGATGGGTTGCCGATCCAGAGCGGTCCGGATCGGGGGTCGAATGGATCGGCGAAAACGCGCGATCTCTCCACCATCCGCTCATGCTCTTCCCAAACACGCTGTCTCTCTGCGTCCCCCTCCTCATCGGACAGCGGCACACCATCGCCTTGCCCGACAAAGCTATCGAGGCGCTCGCGGCCATAACCGACGCCGAGCACCATGAGCGCGGTCATCGGGAAGAACAGGACGTTCAGATAGCCCGCAATCCCCCCGCGATAGAAGGCTTCCAATGCATCGATGCGCGTGGATGCAGCCATCCCCATCCACCAGAGAGGGATCGCGGCCCACCACAGCTTGGCATACCACGGCCGCCACAACCAGGCCGACAGCTTCGGCCGGGCTACATTCTGATCGCGCAAATCGCGGTCGATGGTCGTTTCCAACGAGAAATCCTTTCCCTCTGACCCTAGCACAACTCGTGTCGGTTCCCTACGATCTAGACGCAGTCTTCCAACCTAAATCGCGGGCTTTATGTCGGTTTTGTTGAAGTCTTCGCCGACAAACAGCAACGGGCAACTGCGCTCCTTCGCGACGGCATATGCGAAGCAGTCCCCGAAATTGAGCGCTGCGGGATGGACGCCCTTCCCCCATGCCGAATAGGCATCGGCAATGCGACGCGCCGTAGCGCTCGTGACATTTACAATTTCGAAGCCGAGCCCATCGATCAGGCTCCTAACCTCTTCCTCGACGTTGCGCCGTGCCGAAACGATCAGTGCCTCCGCGACCGTCCCTGCCGAAATCAGGAGCTCATCGTCGGCCTCGATCGCAGCGATGCACGCAGCCGCCTGAGGTTCATCAAGAACGATCGCCATCAGGGCCGAGGTATCAACAGCGATCATCCTGGCAAACCGTCGTCACCGTAGAGGAAGTCCTGGCTGCGGGCCGCATCTGGCCCCGGGATTGCCTTGGCGGAGCCGGCTTCTCTGGCAGCTTCAAGAAGCTTACGACGCGCGACAGCATCAGAAGCCTTCCTGATCGGAACCAATCTGACCGCCGGCTGTCCGTGGCGCGTGAGAACGACCTCGTCACCGGCTTCGGCCCGGCGCACCAACTCGGTTAGCTGCCCTTTGGCGTCACTGACAGAAACGCGCATCGCAGATCCCCATGCTCGAGATTCCTGGCATAATTTGGACTATCAAATGGTCCAAGTCAAGCCAGCCAACTCCTCGATCTCCGCCTCCGCAAGGACCGGCCAGCTTATCGCCCTATGCCCATCCCTTAAACAAGGAATGCCACAATCTTCCCACAGCAGTTCGCGGCTCGGGCTCGCGGCGGATGCGGGCGTGAAAGCTGGCTGGCACCGCAGACGGCGGCAAATCGTCCAAGACTCCCGCCTGTTCAGCCGCCAGGTTTCGGTTCGAGGTTTGCAAATGGTCTTCGCCGAACAGCGAACCCTGCTTCGAATCATTTCTCTTCGGCATCGAGGGAGCATAGAAGATGAGCCGCATCGGTAGAATGCTTTCGATCACGCGGACGGTGATCAGGACCACTTCGATCAAGCCTTCGAAACGACTTGCAGCGGCTCGTAGAGCGCATTAAAGTAGTCAATATAACTACTTTGTGGGCATATCAATGGAACAGGCAGTTTCAGCGGCGGATGCGAACCGCAAGTTCTCCACGATCCTGCGAGGCGTTCGCGAGGGGCATAGCTATGTCGTTACCAGCCATGGCCGCCCAGTAGCACGGATCGTTCCCGCCGACGCGCGACACGAAACCGTGTCTGGTGCCCGGAATGCCTTGCTGTCGCGCCTCGAAGGCCAGGAGATCGTGAAGATGGGCCGCTGGAGCCGTGACGAGCTTTACGACGGTCGATGAGAGTAGCACTCGACACCAATTTCCTCGCCTATGCAGAGGGCGTGGACGACAGCGCCAAGCGCGCCATCGCACTCGACATCGTACGGCGCCTGCCTGCCGAGAGTGCCGTTATCCCGGTCCAGGTGCTGGGCGAGCTCTTCAACGTGCTCGTTCGCAAAGCCGAGCGGCCGCGGGAACAGGCCCGCGAGGCGCTCCTTGGCTGGCGGGACACGTTTCCTACGACCGAAACGTCCGCCGAGATGATGCTCGCTGCGCTGGATCTTGCGACCGATCACCGGTTTTCCACTTGGGATGCCGTCATTCTTGCCGCCGCCTCGCATGCAGGCTGCCGCCTCCTGTTGTCGGAAGATCTACAGGACGGCTTCACCTGGGGTGGCGTCACCGTCACCAATCCCTTTGGGGCGGCACACCACCCCCTCCTCGACGCCCTCCTGAGCGGAGGGGCGGAGTAAGCCTGTGCGAACCGACCTCGATCACCTTCCCGCGAACAAACGCCGCGAATTGGAGCGCGTCGTCCAGATCCTGTTCGACGAATTCAACGACGCCAAGGGTAATCCGACCGGCGAGAAGAAGCTGGGGCGCATCCTCAAGGTCATCCTCTACGGCTCCCATGCCCGGGGTGGCTGGGTGGATGAGCCGCACACAGCGAAGGGCTACCAGTCCGACTTCGACCTGCTGGTGATCGTCAATCAGAAGGAATTGACCGACCGCGTCGCTTACTGGTCCCGCGCCGACGCGCATCTGATCCAGGAACTGTCGATCACGCACACACTGCGCACGCCGGTCAATTTCATCGTCCACTCGCTCCAGGAGGTGAATGACGGCCTCGCGCATGGCCGCTATTTCTTCATGGACGTGGCCCGCGACGGTATCGTCCTTTATCAGACCGACGACAGCGAGTTGCTGGCACCCAAACCTAAAACGCCCGCGCAGGCTCTTGCACTGGCCCAAGAGTATTACGAGGAATGGTTTCCAAGCGCCGGGGAGTTCTACGATGATTACCGATCAAACCTCGAACGCGGGCGCCTCAAGAAGTCAGCTTTCGAGCTCCATCAAGCCACTGAACGCCTCTACCATTGTATACTGCTAACGGTCAGCTTCTACACGCCACACGTTCACAATCTCGCCTTCCTCCGGACGCAGGCCGAGCGCCTAGATCGCCGCTTGCGCAATGTCTGGCCGATGGACACACGAGCAGATCGCGCAAAATTCGAAAAGCTCAAAGACGCATATGTGAAGGCGCGGTTCTCGAAGCACTACCGGATCACAAACGAGGAACTGACCTGGCTCGGCGCCCAGGCCGAGGAATTGGGTCGGATCGTAGACACCATTTGCCGCGAGCGCATCGCCCAACTCGAGGCGGATAAACAAACAACACCTCATCGGACAAGGGTCGAGTAATTGGGGTTCGAGTCACGATGTAGAGGCCAGCGATCCGAGCGACGAAAATCTAACTTTTGGCGCCCTCCTCAAATGGTAGACGAGTGACCGAAGCTGGGACAAACCCGCCGGTCGGCGCCGCGACTGAGATCGTCCGGTTACGCCCACTTGCGGACATTGCAGGAACGTGTTGATTGGAGCGATGAGGATCGAACGGCTTTGGTTCAGACGCGCCCTCGTATGGTGCCTTGTTTATATGTGGAGTGCCGCTGCTGCGCTCGGCATCAATTACGCCGCTGGTTGGCAATATGACAGCGGCCTTGGCTGGTGGTTCGTGGCGGTCTACAGTATCCCCGCATTGGCGCTCGCAACACCGCTGATTTCGTTGGCCAGTAATCCAGGCCTCGGCGCAATTTATGCTTTGCTTGCTTTAGCGGCGCTTACGGTTGCGTCGGCGGCCGTGGTGCGCCGACCAGCGCGGACAGCCAACGACAGCTAACCACCATATTTCGACGAACAGCGCCGTTCCGGACACGACGACATTGCGGACTCTCGGCGTCCGCTAGCTGACCCAAGTTCCCTCTATTTTTTCAGGTGTTATTCTCCAGCCACCTGCGATTTTTCGAAACCGGGCTATCGCCCCATAGCCGCACAGAGGGCAACGGTCGCTAAAGTTGACATCTGCCTCGATGTAGCTTTCGGTTTGAGTCCTGATCTCGATAAACTGGGGTCGAGCGAAAACAATGACGTGATTGCAGTTGGCGCCGGGTTTCGCATTAGATAAAGCTTCCAGTGCCGAGTGCGGAAGCGTTGTGATTTCAGGCGCAGGCAGCGGATGATAGCGCATGGTTTTGTCATTTGGCGCGGTGATCCAACCGTCCTTGTCAACTTGACCAGCCCATTGCGGGCCTTTCATATCTAGCTTGGGAGCAATACAATACCCCGAGTTCAGTTTTTTATTTAACTCAGAGGCAGTTGATATGAGGACCGCTTCAGAATCGTGGGAACTTATCGAAGGGGCATGAACACAACCTCCAACGAGGAGCACCATGGACGCGAAAAGAGCCTTGGGCCCAAGCTGGGATTGTAAGTGCGAGATGCTGGAATACATAGCTTGCATCATGCCTCCTCCCCATAGAAGTGGCAATGTCCGCTCCCCCGACTTTCCTGCTGTAGCGAACTTTACGCGAAAGGCGCCATAGCCGCCCTTTGTTCATGAGAGCCCTGAAGGGCGGCTAACCATCACGGACCGTCATCTACCGGTCATTGGCGAGCGTTCCCACCGGGGCACCAGCGATCGAGGGGCGAGGCGCGACAAGTGACCGGTATTCCCGTAACCGGACCTTCCCGGCGCTGCCTCCAAACGACGTGATCTGGTCGACTGCCGCTGGTGATGCCGCGCCGTCGGTTTCGCTCAAATCGATCGCCGCGGTCTGGGACAAAATCGCGATAGCGGAGGCCGCTGAAAAACACCTGATTTCCGTAGTTGCCGCGCACCTGGTGAGATAATCGTCTGATGAGTCGACTTCTTCCGCGAGCCTCTTTCAGGTCTGAAGTGGCATTTCGATACCAAGCGACCGGTGCAGATGTCCCCATGTCGCATCCTCGAACGCCGTCGGCCACTCGATATTCCAGCGTCCAGCGAGCGCTCGCGCACGGGGCAGAAACGCGTTTGCAACGGCAATATAGGCATCGACGAGCGCCCGATGACTGAGATCAACTTCGGGCAGCATTTCGAGCAACGCGAGTTGATCGGGCGATAGTCTGCGGCTCCACGCCAGCATGCCGCCCTTGTCGAACCGTTCCACCTCTTCCGACAGAAGCTGGAACAGGGCCATCCGTTGCATCTCCAGCCCGGCCCGAACCGTAAGATATTCTTTGCGGCCCAAGCCGACGGGCAGCAATCCCAATACGCGGAAAAACTCGGCAATCAGGAAAGCTACTCTGGTCTTGTCGGGGCCATTCCATGCAATCGAGTCTGGTAGTCGCTCGTAGATGCCCGCATGGTCAATGAGCAAACGGGTACCTTGCTTGGACCGGTGCTGCACGCCCTGGTGGTCGGTAATTCCGATGTCGATCCGCTCCCATCCATACCCAATGGCGTTATGGACCGGAGCACCGGCTCTCGCCTCATACCAGAACACGATCGGCAGAATGGCTTCGACCCGCTGCCGCCATGCCAAGGCAAAGGAGGCATGATGCTCCACCGCTACAACTGCCACGAAGTCGAGATCGCTGAAGGCATCAGCCTCGCCCCGCCCAAAACTTCCGCCCAAGAAAAGAGCTGAAAGCTGTGGTTCGTCCCTCAGTTCGCGGCTGATGGCTTCGATGAAACGCTCCTGCCACATTGAGCGACTCCGCATCTGGATGGTGCAAAGCACATTAATGGCTGAGATAGCCTTCCAACAAGAGTTGATGCCTGCCGTAGACCAACTTATCAGCGCCGATGCCTAGTGACGAAAACCCTGTTCGTGAGGTTGTCGCGCACTCGCGCATTCCCACAGTGATTATCGGGCAGTCGGACGAGCAAGATGACCGCGCAACGCCATACGCGGCGGGATCACCGTCGAGTTGCGCGAGGACTGCCTGAGAAACATGTGATTGTCGACGGGTTGAGGTCCACAGTCAGAATCCGCGTCGCGCGCCTCACCACAATGCCCTCAAAAACACGTCTCATTGCCGCCATGATCTTCGGCAAGATATTCATGTCATGACGATGATACGGCACGCGATCTTCCCTGATGACACAGCGGCGGTGCTGAGCATCTGGCGGGAGTTTATCACCAATTCCCCAGTCAATCTTGATTATCAGAACAACGATGCCGAGTTCGCCAATCTACCGGGTAAGTATGCGTCGCCGAAGGGATGCGTTCTGCTCGCGGATCGGGAAGGCGAAATTGAGGGCTGCGTCGCGATGCGCCAAGTCACTCCCGAAATATGCGAGATGAAACGGCTATATGTTCGTCCTCAAGCTCAGGGACGTCACCTTGGTCGCGCTCTCGCCGAGCGTCTGATCGAAGAGGCCCGTGCTGTCGGCTACAGCGAAATGAGGCTTGATGTGCAGGCGAAGTTCGTCCCCGCGCGCAGGCTTTACGAAACACTCGGTTTTGTTGCGGCCGACCCGATCTCGTTCAATCCGGTTCCCGGCGCCTCCTTTCTCGGTCTTCACCTGTAGCCGGTGCGATAACTGATCTCGGTTGCGCGCCGACAAACAGGTGAAATCCGGTAGGTCAGCTTCCGACGTAACCTGTCGTTCACGCGTCAGCGTTGGAACGACGTGAACTGGGTCGCTGCCGGCTATGGCCGTTCAGGTCGGTTTGGGACGAAACAGCCGTGTTCTGCGCCAACTGAGCGACGGCTTACGGCGAGGGCCGAGCCTCCTCGGGCAGCTCTGGCAAATGAAGAGTCATCCATGGGCGCTGGTGCGAGTTAGGTCGCCCCGGCGAGCAGCTTGTGATGAGAGCCGGCAGTCGGCATGCGGTTCGGCTTGCTCGACCTCACGCTGTACGCTCCCACATAAAAAAGATGGAACACCGATGGTGACGAGACCAACAGCCGGGAGAGGTCGGCACAAGCTCGCCGCCCCGCCTCTGAGTTCGATTGATTTGCGAAATCGCGCCGCGCCCTTTAGCCAGCCAGACCTACAAAATGTTCGCAGAATGACAGGAGCAAATGCATGAACAACAGCGACCTTGCCGAAAAACTGGCGGCTGAAACCGGAACCAGCAAGGTGGACGCACGCAAAGCGGTGGACGCAGTCTTCGAGGCGATCGCCGCGGCCGCCGCAAGCGGCGAGGAAATCTCGCTCAATGGTTTCGGCAAGTTCAAGGTCAAGGACACGCCCGCCCGTGAAGGCCGCAACCCGGCGACGGGCGAAACGATCCAGATCGCCGCATCGAAGAAGCTGAGCTTCTCCGCCGCGAAGGCGGTGAAGGACAAGCTCAACGGCTAAAGTCCGCGGTTCACACCCGGCCACGCGTTTTGGTGGCCGGGGGTGACGCCGGACCTTTGATCCGGCCACCTCCCAGATGGTCAGGCGTTGATAATCGTCAGTTTCGTCTCCTTGCCGGTCTATACTCGCGACTCGATGGCGACCGTCGAGCCAAGCCGATCGGGAGGTTCCGATGTCAGATGAGATGTTGCCGGATGCGGCCGCCCGCAAAATCGCTCTCGCGCTGGTCGAGCATTGCGTTCGAAACACCGGACTTGAGAACCTTCACGCCGGGATCACGCCCGACAGTCTCGCGGGCGACTATAGCGACGTGAAAGTCGTGACGCCCTATGGAGAGATTCCCTGGCCCCAGGTTTCCCGCCTCTCCGATAAGGAAATGAAGGCGCTGATGATCGAGGTCGTCGACAGGGTCTATACCTTCCTGACCCACATGGACGATCTTGTCTTTGTGAGGGACGCGGCACGCTGGGAGCGTCCGAAGCTCGACGCTAACCTGGTCAGGCTCGCACAGCGGCGAGCAGCGGAACGATCGACCTAGCCTGCCCGGATGAGGGAGTGCTAGGCGCCGCCCCGCGTCTCTTCCCGGAGCCTAGCGCGCGAAGAAGTCGCGCAACCGATGGTCGCCGGCCTGGTTCTGGCGGTCGATCCAGTCCCCCCAACACTCCTCGGCAACCTGCCCAAGCGCCGCGAACGCCTCGGGGCTGGCATTGTCGAGGGATCGGATTGCGGCCGCCCTCACCCGGTCAGGTTCCCGGTCGACCCTCACATGACGATCCTTCATCAGAATACGGATTTGCTGAAGCGCCAAATCTTCCTGCGCCGCCATCGTGGTTTGAACAAGTCGCCGTCCCCAGAGGGACTGGATGATACCGGGCTTTCCCGGTTCCTCCCCGACCTCGACGCCATCGCTCCAACTCGCGGTCCCGACCGACAGCATGTAACTACGCTCGATATCGGCGCGCTGGCGGCGCATGGCCTCGATCAGCGCCACCACATCCGGCGCATTGGCGACCAGGCCGCCATCGGCATATTCATAGCGGTCGATCTTCACGAAAGGGAAGAATGTCGGCGCTGCGGCGCTGGCGAGGATCGCCTCGACAAGCTTGACCTTCGAGGCGTTCGCGCCAGCAAGGCCGGCGGAGGTGAATAGCTCGGTCTTCCCGCGCGAGAAATTGACTGCCGTCACGACGAGCTTGCCAGGAAAATCGCTCAACAAAATGTCCGCCTGGGCGCCAAGGACGGCTTTGGCGGCCTCTCTTAGCGGTTCGTTGCTGTAGGAGGCCGAACCGAACAGGCGTCTCGGACCATCAAGGCGACGGCGGGCGAAGATTTTCGGGCCATGTGTCTTCATCGCGCCCACGAGCTGCTCGGCAGTTCGCCCTGCAGCGAGCCCGGCCGCCAGCAACGCGCCGACGGAAGTGCCGGCAAAGAGCTGGAAGCGGTCCAGCCAGACCGGACCCCATTCCTTTTCGCATTGGCGCAGGAAAGACGCTGTGAAGACGCCCCTGAAGCCACCACCCGTAAGCGCTAGGATCTGGTGCCGGTTATCCGGTGGCCCGGCGCTCATGCGTTTTGCCCGGCAGGCCGGGTCGGGTCTTCGACGACAAGTCCATTGAGGCCGGCATGGGCCTTTTGTTCGCGCTCGACATAGACATAGGGAATGTCATTGCGGCCGACGATGGCGGTCGCGATCTCGAGCTTCTGGACGCTGCCGATTGGGTATTCGCGGTCCTCGGAGTCGACATAGTTGATCTTCTGGTCGAGCAACTCGCCCCAGCGGGTGGCGATCGACGCCGTCATCGGCACGATCCGGTCCTCCGCGCCATATTCCCGGAAGAGCGCCTCGGCGTTGCGCCCCATCTGGATGAGGTCATCGTGCGAGAAATCCGGGTCGGGCGTGCCTGCCTGGATCAGCGCGATACGTCGGTTGAGTTCCCTGCGGACGGCCATCGGCGTCACGGCGCTGATGCACAGGTCCCGCGCAATGACGTCGCGCTGGGCGGCGGCCGCCGCGAGCCAGGCCTCTCCCGGCTCGCCTTTGCGCTGGATGATGTCGAGGACCGTCCTCGAGCTGAGAAGATAGCGTGCCATAGCAGATCAGAACCGGATATGGCCGCCAACAGTCTCCTCTTCGGCGCCTAGGCCGATATCGATCGAGCGCCCCTTGCCTTTGATCGCGACCATCTCCTTCAGAATCGCGTCGGCCGGCTTGTGCTCATGGGCGTCCTTCCGGGCGCTCTCGATCACGCGACTGAAAATCTCGAGCAGCTGGCCTGCGGAGATGACCAGAGTCGCGCTTGCGAGCGCCCGCGCGCGACCGCCTTTGGTGAGGAGCGATGGAATATGCTCCTCGGCGCGCCGGCGGATTTCCGGCAGGCTCTTGTTCGCGACCTCAAATCCGACAACCTCCGCCGGCATGTCACCGATTTCATCGAGAAGCTGCTCAAGGCTCACGCGAACCATCGGATCGGCTTCATCGACCATCGGCAGCAGCATTGAGGAAAGAGTCGCCATGTGATCCATCCATTGACGTGGATCATCCATATAGCGAATGAACCGCTCGGAAACAATGAAAACCGCTCGGTTTTTTCCAGAGGATCACGAGTGCTCGACGAACCCGGATTTGCAAGGCTGCAGCAGCCTCGCTCGAGATTGCCTTGCCTCAAGTGCCGGCATCATCGCGTCCGAACGGGCAGCCTTGGGCCACCCGGTTCGGTCATGAGCCTTGAGCTCGCGCGATACGAACGAAAATAGCGCCAACATACAAGAGGCACCTTCTAGCCACCGCTACGGTCACGCCAGGAAGATCAAGAGGGCGTGGCTATGTCGAATTCAGGAATTGATCGCCGGCAAATTCTCGTCGGAGGCGTTGTCGCAGGGTCCGGTTTGCTTCTCGCGGGAAGCGCCCAAGCCGCTGCCCCGACCTATACGCACAACACCGCCCCTACCCGTTATGTCGAGGCGGGCGGGGTCCGCTTTGCCTATCGTCGTTTCGGTCGCCCAACTGGCCTCCCAATCGTATTGCTGCAACATTATGTCGGAACGATGGATTGGTGGGACCCGGCCCTCACCGATGGCCTTGCCAGGTCGAGAGAGGTCATTCTGTTCGACAATCGCGGCGTCGGTCTTTCGTCTGGCGAAACACCCAACCGGATCGGTTTGATGGCCGAGGATGTCCAAACCTTCGTCCGTGGGCTCGGCCTGTCGTCGATCGATCTGCTAGCCTTTTCCATTGGCGGGATGGTCGGGCAAGAACTGGCGCTTCGCCATCCCGGCACGGTTCGCAAGCTGATCCTGACCGGGACGGGTCCAAGAGGCGGTTCGGGAATGGCCGACGCGAAGCCCAACGTGGTGAAGGCCTTGACAGACGCTGCCCCGGAATTCCGCAATGCCCGTCCATATCTGTTCTTTTCTCAGACCGAAAATGGCAAGGCCGCGGCAAAGGCGTTTATGGCGCGAACATTCGAACGAAAGACCGACCTCGACCCGCGCTCCTCGATGCAGACGATGCAGGCCCATAACGAGGCTTTGGCCGAATTCGGCGCCTCTGCGGGCCATAACGACTATATGGCTCGTCTTGCCACGCTGATGCAGCCGACACTCATCACCAATGGCAATAACGACATCATGGTCGACACGGTGAACTCATACGACATGGCCCAGGTGATCCCCAGGTCCGAGTTGATCATCTATCCCGATGCAGGCCATGGCTCGCTATTCCAATATGCGCCGCTCTTCGTCGAGCATGTCGATCTGTTCCTTAATCGGAGCGATTTCTAGCAAGGCGGCGCTACCACAGTGAAATGGGGCATGGTTCGGCGAAGGTCCCTCATACCCTGCGGGCGATTATCCAAGGATCGTCCAATTTAACCCGAAGCATTCAAGCCAGAGAGCCTCACTCCTGATTGACACTGATGCCCAATCGACCGCGCCGTTAGTCGTGTGAGATGGCTTACCCCATGTTTCTACGGATCTCTCGGGCCGGTCTGCAACGCAGAAGGACATCCGCATGACCGCTCCGACCGATCGTCCCACGGCCTCCCGCCGGGAATTGCTATTCGCAACCGCTGGAGGCCTCGCGCTCTCGATGGTGGCATCGCGGCCGGCATTTGCCGCAGGGGAGGATCCCTCACCGCAGGCCCCGAGCGTGCCATTCGTCGAGCACAAAATCCTCCACGATGGTCACGCCATCTACGCCCGCGAATATCCCGGCAAAGGCCCCGCCTATGTTCTCATCCACGGCTTTCCGGACAACCTTCACATCTATGATTACGTCGTTCCCTACCTGGTAAAGGCCGGCAAGCGGGTCGTGTCTTTCGATTTCCTGGGCTTTGGACAGTCCGATAAAGTCTCGCGCGAAACCTACCCCTACAGTTTTGCGCAGCAGGTCGGGGACCTTTCCGCAGTTGTGGACGCACTTAGACTCGATACGTTCATCCCGGTCGGGCATGACTCTGGCGGGCCCTGCGCGATCAACTATGCGATCGATCATCCTGAGAGGATCGCCTGGCTATGCGTGATGAATTGCTTCTACGCGCAATCGCCAACCTTTCGCCTTCCGGAGATCATCGAGGTGTTCGGCAACCCGTCGCTCCAGGAACTCGCCAAAACCATCTTGACGACACCGGAGCAAATGAACTGGCTGCTGAGTTTTCAGGATGCCCATTTTCAGGCCAAGATGCCGCCTGAACAGCGCGCGCGATTTACGGGCATACTGCGCCCGATCGTGCGAAAGAACTTCGCGGACGGAGCCGCCTCAGGGTTTCAGCAGATGACGGCACAGGTGTACGACAATGTCGCCTACAACACCTCCCGGCTACCTGACGTGGCCAAATTCAAGCCCAAGGTGTCGCTTATCTGGGGAACGCTGGATCCCTACCTCACACCGGAGGCTGCTAACGCCATCGCGGGGAATTTCCCGAACGCGACAGTCAAGCCAGTCCAAACAGGCCACTGGCTCATGATCGACAACCCCGAACTGGTAGCCAGGCTCATGCTCGAGGGAGCATGAGCTGGTGTTCGCAAGAGACGGTTCAGGCGCGTGAAAAGGACGAGTTGCTTCTTCAATGATGATCGCATTCGGCGATAACGGATTTCGCCCAGGCCGTCTTTGGCTCTTAAGCGGATAAGAGCGGCCGGCGCATCGGCTCATCCAAACCGTTCTAATGCTCTCGTGGGCCTGTGCGTGCCGATGTGGATCCCGATCGTGTGATTGAGCCGGTCGCACCAAATTCGACGAAACGCCCGCGCCGAGAGTCTAACCTGACCGATTTGCCCTCCGCCATCGTCCAGGTGGATCTCCAACCGCCCGGACGAATGTGCGTGTCAGATGGCTCTGGTCGTAGAAGCCGCAGGCTACAGCGACTTCGGCAAGTGGTAGGGCTGTCGTTGCGAGCAGTTCCTTGGCGCGCCGGATCCGCAAGGCGATCAACCATTGATACGGGGTCATGCACATCGATGCGGCGAACGCCGCGATGAAGTGCCCCGGCGAGACGCCGCAGCGACGGGCGATGAAGGCAATGTTGATTGGCTCTGCGTAATGGGAGAGCAGAAGTTCCCTGGCCGCCCTCACCTGCCACGGCGCAAGCCTGGCCCCCGTCTGTCTCCGCGTACCAGGCTGCCCTGCGATACCGCAACAACGCGCCAGATCATCAAATTCTGTGCCCCTAGGCGCGTCGATTGAAGCGGACACTGCCTCGACGGCAAAGCGCAGGCCGCACCGGCGGTTTCGCCCCAGCGACACATCATGCTCCATTGGAGGTTTCCGGGCGATCGGGCAGCCAGGATGTGAGGACTCGCGCGAAAGCCGCGTCAGGCCATCGACGCGCGGGCGGCTGCACTCCCGCTCCGGTGATGCCTGGTTCGGGGACTGGCATCCGGCCTACATCCGTCCGAGCGCCCGCTGATTGGAGAAGAAGATATTGTCTTGAGACGGCGCGCTACCGTCTCTCAGCACGGTCATCCACTCCTGCGTGGTCATGATCGCGGCGTAAGCGGATTCCATCACCGTCAGGGTTGCCCGGTGCAGTTCTTCGGCCGTCACGCTGCCGCCCTTGTTCTTGTAAGGCAGCGAGCCGGTTGCATCCGACAGCATCTCCACCTTGTAACCCTTGTGCATTGCTTCGCGGGCGGTGGCGTCGTTGCAATTGTGGGTCATGTAGCCGACGATGGTCAGGGTATCGACGCCGTTCTCCCTGAGCCATGGCTCAAAGGCGGGATCGGAGAAGACGCTTGGCAATGTCTTCGTGACCAGAAAATCATAAGGCGCAGCCGAGACGTCCGGATGGAGGTCCGCCCCCTTGCTTCCGTCTGCGAAAATCGGTGCGTCGTTCGGCAACACATGCAGCACGACGCACGTCAGTACGTCGTCTTCCCGGGCGGCTGTTTCCATAGCCGTTACGATATTCGGTAAGGAAATCTCGACGGCGGGATATTCGATCCGGAATTTGCCGCTGATATATTCGCTCTGGACGTCAATGACGACCAACGCTCGCTTGCTCATGGTGTTTTCAAATCCTCAGGGAGCCATCTTGTTGACGGCACAATGGGATCCGCGAAACGCCGCACCAATCGGCAATATCGACATATTTAGGGTTGATACCGACAAAACACCTTTTGTCAGGGCGGGGAAGCCGGCCAGGACCAACGACGTCCACCGGCGGACTGGCCCCGACTTTTGCCGGCAAGAGATTGCTCCATGAGAGCCGCTGCGGACGCCGGCTGAGCCACCCGATGCCCGTTGAGGAAGGCTGAAGGACGTTTGACGTCGCCCGTCAAAGCCGCCGCTTCCTCTAAGAACGATGGTTGAAAAGACTGGTGCGGCGTACCGCTGCCTTGTCTTGGTTCCCGATCCCGAGGAGGAGATCGGGCGGTGATCACCCTCGATGATAAGTATCTGCCAACGAAGCCGTTTCGAAGGTACGCCGCTGCCTCGGCTGCTGATGATGCCCCAAAGAGCTCGATCCACCGCACCGCCCAGGCGTGGCGGCTTTAAGAGTCGGCGAGGCCTGCAGGCAGACAGGACCATGCAGCGCCGGCCGCTCCGACGCTTCAGCGCTCATGGTTTGGGATTCCAACTCCATCCTGCAATCTTCCAGCCGCGCGGCGTATAGCGTAGCGCAAAAGCAATGGTCGCCTTGTCGCGGCGCGGTGTACCATGCTCCAGATAAGTCCACTCGGCAGGATAGATGCCGTAAGCCGCGTCACCATCGATCAGTTCCGAAATCGCCGCGCCGTAGATGACATTCTGATCCGACAACCCTCGGTGCCGCGCATATGCGGCCATATCAGCGAGCCAGGTCGCGACCGCAGCCGGACCGCTCCAGATGAATGGCGCGACATTGTCGAGTATGGTGACATCACCATCTGTGTGGGCAGCTTCGACACCCTTCCCATCCCCGACGCTCAACGCAACGCGAAAGGCTTCAACGGCCTCGAATGGGCTCCCGTTGGGCGGGGCTTGAACAGAGTCCTGCACGACAAATCTCCTTGGCTGTCTGGTTCACGTAAGCCCTAAGCGAGCGCGCGAGAGGGTTTCTTGGCAGCCACCCGCGCTCGAGATCGGCGGGCTTTATCGCCTTGTCGGTCATCGCATAGGCGCCGATTACCATGATCAGTTCTATAAGCTGACGATCATCAAGGTAGATTCTTGCTGCCTTGGATGCTCCGCTCGAACAACACCGCCGCGGATCTGACGATCGATGAAGGTGAGGATGATGCGGTCTTCACGGTGAACTGAACTTGTGATGTCGCCGATCTTGGACCGGCCAAGCTGCTCCTGATGCGCCAGCGCTTCGCAGAGCCGGACTGAACGTTTTCGCCGGCGCGTCCTACCCGATCTCGGCGCACCTTCCTCCGCGCGGAGGCTTCAAGAATGCGGCCAATCGACAAGACCAGCAGACGCGCGGCGGCCAAGTTTCAGGCGCAGCCATCAACGGAGACTTGGCATAATTCGAGGGCCTAATGACATTGCTGCCGTCGCGTCGAAATCGTAATTCCCGGCCGTTCCGTTCGTTCTCAGACCGAGGTTAGTCCCATGATCGAAGACATCAAAGCGTGCGACAGCACGATTGCCCGTCAAGCCGAGGAGCTTGTTCGCTCGGTCTCGAGCGACGTACTTTTCAACCACGTCATGCGCTCTTACTGGTTCGGCGAACTGTTCGCGCAGCAGGAAGGCGTCAAGATCGACAGCGAACTCATGTTCCTGTCGGCGGTGCTTCATGACCTCGGTCTTACCGATCATGTGCATGGCAGCCATCGGTTCGAGATCGAGGGTGCCCACGCTGCGCGTAGCTTTCTGTCCGACAAGGGCGTCGACGAGGATCGCGCCCAGAAGGTCTGGGACAATATCGCGCTACACACCTGGGACATGAATCCCTTCCGCGGCGATACCAGTCGGATCATGCAGCAGGGACTGGCCTATGACGTGTCGGGTGCGCCAGGGCTGAGCCTGGACAAGCGCGACGTGGCCGAAGTCCTCCGGCGATTTCCGCGGCTGAACTTCAAGAAGGAGTTCAATGACATGCTGAACCATGAAGCGGATACCAAAAAGCCCTATCCTCACTGGTTCCACATCTGCTCGCGGGTGTTGCATAATCGCGCTCCTCTGGAGATCGTGGATTCGTCCGTCGTTCTCGGCTGGGCGCCGTTCGACGAGTGATTTTCGGCTATCGCGGGGCCGCAGCCTCGGTTGTCACCTCAAGAGACGGCGTAAAAGGCTTGGGCGCGTTCGGTGCGGGCCAGCTTGTTCAAGTTCGCGCGAATTCTTCTATCGCCAAATGGCTCGCTCGACGACGCCTGCCCTCGAAGGCTCTCGGAACCTGATCGCGAAGTGGTACCGGAAAATCGCTAGACTGGCAGGAATTGCGGCTACGTTGTCATTTCAGCCAAATCCCGCACATCCTATCTTGAGATCGATCGGAAGGCTCCGGCCGACGGGAAGACTTCATTCAACTGCTACCTAATGGAGTGTGTTATGACAGATTTCAGCCAGTTTGAGTTTCGGACGCAGCCCTGGTTTGACCCGGAGTGGTTCGACCGGTCGAAGTTCGTGGGTTTCAGCAATTTCATTCCAATGAAGACGATCGTCATTCATTGCTTCGATCCCCGCGCGTCGGAAATTCCCCAGGCGGTTGCGGATCATTTCGGCGACGAGGTCTACCCCGGCGAAAACATCCTCAACGAGGACGGCTACCGAGTGGGCAACACCCGTACACTTTTCGTGGTTTCGAACGCGGGTGGGCGAGCGCTTTCGGCTCTTCAGTCGATCGCGACCATGGACTATCTCTTCCAGGTCAAGAAGGTCGTGGTCGTCCATCACTCCTTTTGCGGCGCGACCTCGTTCACGCCCGATACGCTGGTCAACGACTTCCATGACCATCATCATTCCGACATCGGATCGATGTTCGAGCATGATAGCCTCGCCATCACCAATTTCGAGGAATCGATCAAGCACGACGTCAAGCTGCTTCGCGAGAGCCCGGCTGTGCCGAAGAATATCGAACTCTACGGCTTCTTCTTCGAGATGAACTCCGGCCAGTTGACCGAGATCGCCCGAGACATCCCCGCCTGACCCTCCCCTCGGGCAATCCATGCGGTGGCGTGGCCCAATGGCCGCGCCACCGCTTTGTCTTATGGCCTGGCGTCAAGCTGGCTTAGGATCTCGCCCGTCTCGGCGTTGCAAAAGGTTTGCCTGTCGACCACGGTCAGCGCCTCACCGGTGCTCAGTCGCCAGTGACGGGCACCGATCATGCGGCGCGGGCCGCGTTTGGTTGATATCCAGTGGACATGACGCGACTCGATCGCCGTTAGCCATGTACCGTCTTCGGCCACCACGCGAAGGCGCCGGAGTTCTTCATCCTCCAAGGGCTTCGCTTCACTATCAGTCACGGCTTGGCCTCCTGCTTTTAGCGCTCCCTAAGGGGCGTCTCTTGCGCACATCGGATCCCAGTGACGCAGCAAAGCGCGACCGCAGCGGCGCCGCAATCACGTCGTATATTCATGCCATTTGATCGTGTGCCGGCGCGGCGGCGGCGGAAATGCTTGCCGCCGCGGCGACCCGACCATGCGCTTGTGGGGGAAACGCATGCATCGATCCGGTTGCGCAAACGCAGGGCGCCAGTCCCCCTGCCAGGGAATCAGAGATCCTCGCTCTTACGCTCGAGCGCGGCCAGTTTTTGTTCCAGCGCCGCAATCCGCCTTGAGAGAAGTTCGCCCTCCGTCATGTCCGCATATTCAACCATCATGCTGAGGCCGTGCCAAAGGCGTACGAAGAATCCCGGCCGGGCCTGTAGAACGTTTGTCATAACGCGATCTCCATTCGCATCAGGGCGGTCGGAGAAGCTCGTTTTGCTAGCCCAAGAAGCCATGGTGCGGATTTTCGAGGCAGGATGAGCTGCCCGAACATTCCGGTTCGGCAGCCCATCCAGTACGTTCGATGTAGGCCTTCAGCAGCCTGTCAGAAATGACAATAGCCCCTCGATTATTGCCAATAAATCTTGACTGCGGGCGACTGCCCAGCGACAGCTGGGCAACCCGACCGCCCCTTCCCCAAGCAGACCGTACCAGGCGCTCACTTCGTCCCAGAACGAGGCTAATCGTCAATAATTCTGCCGCGCGCTGCGCCATGCAGTGATGGTCAAGGCGTCCGGGTTCGGACAGATATAGCAGAGCCGATATGAGCGCCGCCCCCGGCCCCCTCCCCGTGCTCGTATCCCCGCTCGCTCTGCCAAGCCCGGCGTCTTGACAACGGGAGCGACCAGACAGGCTCCGCGGACAAGATCATGATCGGAGACCCCATGACACGCAGCGAACGGGACACGATGCCGCAGCAATGGCTCGACGGTATTGCCGAAGTCGGCAGGCGTGGCTTCGTGGCGGGTTCGGTCGCTACCCTTGCCGCTCTGAGTTTGCCGGCCCTTGCCCGTTCAGATGCGAAGCCTCAAGCCAGGGACACCAGCGACATGAACATGATTACCACCAGCGACGGCTGCGAGATATATTACAAGGACTGGGGCCAAGGTACGCCCATCGTCTTCCATCACGGCTGGCCACTGTCCGCCGATGACTGGGACAACCAGATGATGTTCTTCCTCGAGAAGGGCTATCGGGTCATCGCTCACGATCGCCGCGGCCATGGTCGTTCTTCTCAGACCGCCACTGGCAATGAAATGGACACCTATGCCGCCGACCTGATCGCGCTGACCGACCATCTGGATCTCAAGGGCGCGATCCATGTCGGCCACTCAACGGGCGGGGGAGAAGCGGTACATTATGCCGCCCGGGCGCGGCCAGGCCGGGTGTCCAAGCTCGTGCTGATCGGCGCCGTTCCGCCGATCATGCTCAAGACCGCTGCCAATCCCGGCGGACTGCCGATGGAGGTTTTCGACGGCTTCCGAAAGGCGCTGATCGACAATCGCGCGCAATTCTATCTCGATATCGCCAGCGGGCCTTTCTACGGCTTTAACCGGCCGGGGGCGAAGATCAGCCAGGGGGTCATCCAGAATTGGTGGCGCCAGGGCATGATGGGGGGCGCAAGGCCCCATTATGACTGCATCAAGGCCTTTTCGGAAACCGACTTCACTGAGGACCTCAAGACAGTCACTGTACCGACCCTGCTGATGCATGGCGAGGACGATCAGATCGTGCCGATCGCGGACTCCGCGAGAATCGGCATCAAGCTCCTCAAGCACGGCACCCTCAAGACCTATCCCGGGCTTCCGCATGGCATGGCGACCAGCCATGCCGACGTGATCAACGCAGACCTGCTCGCCTTCATCAAGGCGTGATCCGCAGCGCAGCTAGGCAGTCCACGCCCGGCTCCTGTAGCCGGGCGTGTCGGTATTGACCCGAATTTTGTCGATATCGCCGATAGTCACAGAACGCCCCTCGCCGCATCCTGCACGCACTGCAAATCGAGGTTTGGACCTATGACCGATCAAGCGACCGCGCCCGAGATCCCCGAATGGCACATCAAGGGCGACTGGTTTGACGAATGCACCTGCAATTCCCCCTGCCCCTGCACCTTCGCGCAGGCCCCAACGGGGAACCATTGCGAAGTGCTCTGGGCATATAGGATAACCGAGGGTCACTGGGGCGGAACGCCGATGGCTGGACTGAATATCGTCCTGCTCTCCGGCTTCGACGGCAACCTCTGGGCTGATACCAAGATCGACTGCGGTTTCTTTTTCGATGCCTCGGCCAATGAGGTGCAGAGGGACGCACTGGTCAAGATCTTCACCGGCCAGGCGGGGAGCTGGATGTCCCAGTTCGTTCCGGCCCATGTGAAGGGGGTGAACGGCATCGAGTTCGCGGAGATAACGCTGGAGATCGAAGACAAGCTCGAGCGTTGGAGCGTAAAGGTCGACGACAGGGTCGAGGCGGGCGGCGCCCCGATGAGCGGACCGACATCCGACCCAACGAGGCTGCTCCAGAGCTTCAATCCTCCCGGCAGCGAGGTTGGCCCCACGACCGCACCGGTAACCTGGGGCAAGGGTCAAGGCGGGCGTTGGTCCGCGTTTGGATTCGAGGCGATCATCCCGGCCGGGCAGGCAAGCAAGCACATTCCCTTTGATTGGCATGGGCCCGACCCGGCATGAGAACTGTCCTCGCTGCTTCGAGATCGGCCGTGACCGCGCTCGGACGCGGTTCGGCCATTCCTGGATGGACCATCATCGTGGTCGGGGTGAGCCTGGCCGCCTGGGTTTCCATGCTGATCCTGATGGCCGGTATGGATGAAGGCCCAGGCACGCCGCTGCACGATCTTCCCGTCTATCTGGTGGGATGGGTGATCATGCTGACGGCGATGATGCTCCCGTCCGAGCTCAACTATATTGGAGCGTTCGGCATATTGCTCCGGGGACGCGCCCTGGGCTCCGGAGAGCGCCGGCAGAGAATGTTCGCCTTCATCGGCGGATATGGCCTCGCCTGGATCGTCTATGGATTGATCGCCTACCTGCTGGATTCGGCTGTTCGCGCGGCCAGCTTCGACTGGACTTCGTGGAGCCGAGGCGGCCCATATCTCGCGGGGTCGGTTCTTGTCCTTGCCGGCCTGTACCAGCTCTCGACCTTGAAGCATTCGTGCCTCACGGGGTGCCGATCTCCCCTTTCCTTCTTTTCGCGCTATTGGCGAGAAGGCAACGAGGGGGCGGTGAGGATGGGCTTCCGGCACGGACTCGTGTGTGTCGGGTGCTGCTGGGCGCTTATGGCGGTAATGTTCGCGGTCGGCATCATGAGCTTTAGCTGGATGGCGCTGCTAACTGTCTTCATGTTTGCGGAAAAGATGGTTCCGCGGGGGCAGAAGCTCGCGGCGCCGATTGCCGCCTTTCTCATCGCGATGGGGTTCTGGGTGGCGCTGTCGCCGAACACAGCCCCCCTCCTCGCTCACCAGTTTCTGTTGCGCGGCCCGATGTGTCATGGAGTCTGATCACGGATCGATGCCTGAATGTCTCCCCGCCTGTTACACTCTCGATAGGGCGCCCCATCTAGGGCGGATCAGAAAATTGGCACGGCGAGTCTACCCCGAACGATGCAGCCCCGAGAATGCGGTTATCTTCAATCATGCCGAAGCAGCTTGAAATCGAAATTGGGCTCGTTGCCTTTCCCGGCGCCCAACTGGCTGCCATTCATGGCCTCATTGATCTCTTCGGGATCGCCAATCGCTTCGCGGCGGAGCGGACGGATCTGAACTCTCCGGTTCTGAAGGTCGGCCAGTGGCGGATCGACGAGGCGAAAGGACTGCTTGTCCGCGACAATTCTCCCGTGAACGTCCATGAAGAACTTCCGATGGTGGCGATCTTGCCTCCATGCCTTGGCGATCCGCTAACACGCGAAGAGGCCGCGCCGTTCACCGCCTGGCTGGTGGAGCGCCATCGCGCCGGAGCGATAATCGCGTCGGTCTGTGGCGGAGCCTTTCTTCTTGGGGAAACCGGTCTGCTTGCGGGGCGCTCGGTGACAACCCACTGGGCCCTTGCCGACGCATTCGGAGAACGCTTTCCCAACGTCGCGCTCGATATCGACCGGCTACTGATCGACGACGGGGATATTTTGAGTGCGGGCGGCATGATGGCCTGGACTGATCTGGGACTTAAGCTGGTAGATCGCTTTCTGGGCCCGGCGGTGATGGGCGATACTGCTCGCTTCCTTCTCGTCGATCCGCCCGGCCGCGAGCAACGCTACTACAGCACCTTTGTCCCCAAGCTGACCCATGGCGATGCTGCGGTGCTGAAGGTCCAGCACTGGCTACAAGCGACCGGAGCGAAGGATATGACACTTGCTGTGCTGGCCAACCAGGCCGGGCTTGAGGAGCGGACATTTCTGCGTCGCTTTCGAAAAGCGACCGGGATGACGGCGATCGACTATTGCCAGAGGCTCCGGATCGGGAAAGCGCGAGAAATGCTGCAGTTTGGCAGCATGGCCGTTGACGCGATCGCATGGGATGTGGGTTATAGCGATCCTGGTGCTTTCAGGAAGATATTCTGCCGAGTGACGGGCCTCACTCCGGGTGAATATCGGCGCAGATTTGGTGCCGGTTAGCTCAAAAAAGAAATCCTGCGGCGCCCAGATGAGGGCGCCTTCGGCAGGGGCCTGCGCCATCATCTGCTCGAACGCAATGGTGGTTCGACCGCGTGGTTGGCGCGTGCGATCGACCGGAGAACGCCGGAGAAGCGGGCCTTCAGTTCGGGCTGCATGTGGCGGGGCAAGAGCCCGATAAACAGCATTGCGGGGGTAATAGGCAGACCACCATCGGTATCAGTAAGGCAGCGGAACGCCCTACCGGGTGGAGATACCACAAGGGCCGTCTCAGAGAGGGTTCATCTTGAGCACGGCCTTCACGGTCACGCCGGAGCGCGCGTCCTCGACTGCGCTGTTGATATCCTCGAACTCATAGGTGCGAATGAGCTTGTCGAACGGAAACCGGCCTTGGCGGAAGAGGTCGATCATCCGGCTGATGAAGATGTCTGGAACGGAGTCGCCCTCCACGAAGCCCTGTACCTTCTGTCCATTGAGGAGCATCGCGAACCAGGGGAGTTCGAGCTTTCGATCAGGCGGCGGCACTGCAACGAGCGCCAGGGTTCCAAGTTTCGCCATTCCGCCGAGTGCCTGGGCAATCAGCATCGCGACTCCCGCTGAATCGATGACATAATCTACCCCGGCCGGAACGATCGAGCGCAGGGCCTCGGCGAGATCCAGCCCGTCACTCGTATCGACGATGTGTGTAGCGCCAAGCGTCCGCGCGAGTTCCAGCCGGCTCGCGACCCGATCGACTGCGATGATCTCGGCACAACCGCACACGACCGCGCCCATCAGGGCAGCCAACCCGACGGCACCCGTTCCGAGAATCGCGATCGACGAGCCCGCCGGCGGTCGCAATCCGTTCATCACCGTACCCGCCCCGGTCTGAATGCCGCAGGCCAGCGGCCCCAACAATTCCAGCGGCACGTCTTGAGCGACCTTGACGGTATTGCGCTCGTGCGCGAGGGCATGATGAGCAAAGGACGATTGTCCGAAGAACTTGATCCGGGCTCCTGTGCCATCGCTCAACATTGCGACCGGCCCGGTTGGCTCCGCCATCAGGTTGAGTGCAGGCATTGCCTCGCAGTACATCGGAGCGCCGCTCTGACATTGCGCGCAGGTGCCATCGGACATCGGCGCCAGCACAACATGATCGCCTGGCGCGACCTTGGTGACACCGACACCAACCGCGTCAACAACGCCAGCGCCTTCATGTCCCAGGATCGATGGGAAGGGTTGACCGAGCACCCCGTCGCGACTGCCAAGATCGGTGTGACACAGGCCGGTCGCGACGATGCGGACCAGCACCTCGCCGGGACCGACCTCGGGCAGCTCGACCGCTTCGATCGAGAAGGGAGCTTTGGGCTCATGGCATACAGCAGCAATGGTTTTCATGGAAATCACCTCGCCCACTGCCTGGATGTTCTGCCGATGCGCTGATTGCAAAAAGCGCGCACATTTGCAGAAAACCACCGCGCCAGGCGGCACTCTCAAAAGCGCGGCGCTGCGCTCGAGGAAAGCTTCCTGTGGTCACGGCATAAGGAGATCGACGACAGCGCAGCCCGGCAATTTTGACAGAAGTATTCAATCACGACCGTCTGCGAAATTGCACAATCCTTTGTTCGAAATTTCTGGAAACCAACTGGACCTGAGATGGTACAGACCGCGCCGTACCGACCATGATGAATCCGCGCTCGTCATCGTGATACAAGGAGAAAATGATATGGGTGTGGCACTGGAACTGTACGGAGCGGCTACGGGCAATTCGATCCGGGCCGCCATTTCTCTGGAAGAATCCGGCCTGCCCTATGTGGCGCACCGAGTGGACCTGAGGGCGGGCGAACACTCCATACCGTCGTTTCTGGCTCTCAATCCTGCAGGAAAAGTGCCGGTCCTTGTCGACACGCGCGAGGGCGATGAGGAGCTTGTCCTTACCCAGTCGAACGCGATCATGCTGCACATCGCCCAGGCCGCGCCGGATAAGCTATTTTCTGCTTCGTCGGCGGCCGGGCGTGCACGCTTGTTCGAGCGCCTCTTCTACTTCGTGACCGACGTCATTGCGCCGAGCCATGCCGCCTTCGCTTTGCGCGAAGGCCAGTTCGGGAGCGCTCCGGCGGTCATGACGGCGCGAGCGATCCAGAACATGGAAGCGGCCGAGCGCTTCCTTCTGGATGGCGGCTATATGGCTGGAGACCATTTCTCGATCGTCGACATCGCCGCAGTTACGATCTGCTCCACTCTGGCTTCCGAGATGGATTGGACGACCACGCCGCGACTGAAAGCATGGTTCGAACGCATCGCGGATCGCCCCTCGGTCGTTCAGGGACGCCATGTCTTCGACGCCGGAGCCAGGTGACCTTCAAGCGCCTTTCCATGTCGCTGAAGACCGGCGGTGCCCGCCCGCAGAGTGACACGACACCGCTGCGAGCGCGCGGGCTCGGCGGCGCTAGTTCGGCCCGGGATGGCTGTTGAAACCCGTGCCTGCTGCAAGCAGCCCCCCCTACGGAGAGGGCAACTGTTGCCGGCGCGCTCTTGAGCTGCTTGCCCATCAGACCATCTGCCGCAGCACCAAAGGCGAGAGCAATGCAACGTTTCAGCTGGTCTCGGAGACGACCTGCATCATGAACGTGTTGACCTGATCAACGAAGGCATGTTCGCCAGGTCCGACACCATCGCGGAACGGCTGGGCTTCGGCGACCAGAACTTCCTCGGCGTCAGTCCCGAGCGCCTCCATCGTACCGGCGATGAACTTGTCGAGCGGCATCGCGCGCGGATCGTCCTTTTCTCCGGCAAGGCCGGTTCCAACCCAGGGCGGCGCGATTTCCTGGACGCGCACTGAAGTGCCCTTCAGCATGAACCGTTGTGACAACGCATAGGAATGAAGCGCAGCCTTGGTCGCTGAGTACACCGCAAACATTGCAAGCGGAATGAAAGCGGTTTGAGAGGAGTTGTAGACGATCGTCGCGCTGGGCTGCGTCCTGAGGTGGTCGACAAATGCGGACGACACCCTGATTGCGCCCATCAGGTTTGTGACAGCCTGCCGTTCGATGATGTCATCCGCAAGTGATGTCGCGACATTGTCGGACAGCATGATACCGGCATTGTTGATGAGCACGTTGAGCGTTGGATGTGCGGCAATCACACCCTTCGCGACCCTGTCAATCGACTCGCGGTCGGTGATGTCGATTTCGACGGCTTCCATGCCGGGGTTCGCCGCAATGACCTCATCGAGAGCCTCACGTCGGCGTCCCGAGATGATGACTTTGTTGCCTTTCCGATGTAGAGCTTCGGCGAGACCTCTACCGATCCCACTTCCACCGCCGGTGATGAAGATCGTGTTGCCCGTCAGTTTCATAGAGATTGTCCTTCCAAACCAAAGCGCTGAATATTCGCATCACGCTGTAAGCATCTGATATTTTGTTCGAAGACAGCCATTTGCAACGCTCGCGATGCCAGAGATACTGCCAACAAGCCCCGGTTTTCCGCCTCATCAACCGGTCGGCCGGGAGGTGGGATTTGGACCGAGCCGCAAAACCTGCCAACCGCGACTTTCAGCGTCCCGGCACGCGCATCCCAGCGTCTACCCGGCTTCAAACTCCCGCTGCGCGTTTTGCCAAAGTGGGATTGCTGACTGAAGCAACTCACGACCTGCATCAGTAAGCCGTGCAATCCTGCTTCGCGCGTCATCTGGCGCCTGCATTATCGAGATGTGGCCGCCCCGCTCGAGAAAGCCGAGCATTCGCCCCATAGCGGTTCGGTCTATATCCAGTCGCTCAGCCAGATCATTCACCGTAGAACTTCCGACTTCGTTCAAGGTAGCCATCATCAGGAATTGCGTGATCGTCAGGCCCGTCGAACGCAGATGCGCTTCATAAGCGCGCGAGATCCGCCGGGCAGTCTTGCGCGCGGCAAAGCAGTGACAATCGTCGATTGTCTGTTGCAGTTGGGAGGGCATAGCATCAGATCCTGTTCGTTGGTGCCCGTCCCTTGTTTGGACGGGCGCCGACTGCAATTGTCCAACTCCGGACCGCGTCGCAATCAGGCGTAGACCGCACGATTGCGTTCGATGAACTCGGCGACGCTCAACGCTGGCGTTCCTGTGATCCGCTCCACATCGTCGTTGGTGCCGGCAAAGATGCCGTCGCGATAATTCTGCGCGACCTCAACCAGGTGTTGCACAAGGAAGGGATCAAACTTGTACACGTTCTCCATCTCGTCCTTGAACGCCTCGATGGAAACCGGCGCGTAGACGATTTTCTCACCGAGTACATCGCTCATCACTTCGGCAATTTCGGTGTGGTTCATTTCAACCGGACCGTAGAGCCGATAGATGCGTCCCTCGTGCCCTTCGGGATTGACCATCAACTCGGCGATCACGCGCCCCTGATCATAGGTGCTGATCGGTGCGTGGCGGCCGTCGGCGAAGGGAAATTCGATCTTCTTGTTAGCCCAGATGAGCTTCGCAAAGTGCGGATAAGCCAGCCAGTCGGCGAAGAACGTGGGCCGGATATGGGTCGTGGGAACACCGGACCAATCGAAGACACGTTCCGAGATCCAATGATCCTGAGCGGCGTGGCTGGTCGATTCGCGGCGAGCGGAGATCTGCGACATATTCACGATCGCCCCGACCTCGGCTTCCTTGGCAGCCTGCGCGAAATATGCGGCTGCATCGATAATGCCCGGCTTGATCGGGTGCAGGAAATAGGCCGACCTTATGCCCTCCATGGCGGCCCGAATGTCGTCTATGGCGGTAAAGTCACCGATCGCGATCTCGACACCACGCTCACGGAGGCCATCGGCCACTTCCCCGTCCTGGCGAAGATAGGCGCGAACCGCCTTTCCGCGGTTCAGCAGCTCGTTAATCGCCGCGCCGCCGGTGCGCCCGGAAGCGCCCGTGACAAGATATTCAGCTCCACTCATGGCATCATTCCTTCATTTAGGTGCATATGCACTTATTTGAAATAGGGGCGATTGTCCGGTGCGCAAGGGAAGCTTTGGGATTTATTCTCAGGGCATGTCCATGAGGCTCAGGCGAGCCTGCCCACTATCTCGCAGGGACCGCGCCATGAATGCTTCGCCAATCGCCGTCGCCCACCAGGTGCAGTCGCGGGATACGCGGAGATAGCCAGGTAATCAGGCTCGTTGCAGGATCTTCGACGGTCACATATTCGACCTCGGCACCGAGCGCCTCGATAACGCGCTCGACAAATGCGTCGACTGGCATCGCGCGAGGGTCCGGAGCCCCCTGCAGAGCAGTCGCCACCAGATTTGGAGCAACCTCCCGGACGGTCACGTTTGTCTGGCGCAGCATCGCGCGCTGTGACTGGACGTAAGAGTGGAGCGCGGCCTTGGTCGCTGAGTAAATGGCGGCGAACGGGAGAGGAGCCAGTGCCAGCGTCGAAGTGCAGTAGACAATTGTCGCCCGGGGTTGGTCTCGAAGGTGTCCGATGAGTGCCGAAGTCAGCTGGACGGGTCCCAGAAAATTCGTCTCGACTTGCTGCAACATGACCTGAAAATCGAGGCATTGCCCGGAATCGTCATGCGCCATCATCCCGGCATTGTTGATGATCACATTCAATGTGGGATGGCGCAGTTTCACGACGGTACAGGCATCGGCGATGCTGAGAGGATCGCTCAGGTCGAGTTCGATCCAGTCCATTCCCGGATTCGCATCGACCACCGAACGCAGCACATGCTGGCGCCGTCCGGCAATGATCACCTTGTTCCCGCGTGCATGGAGGTCTTCGGCGATTGCGCGGCCAATGCCGGAACCGCCGCCGGTAATAAGAACTGTGTTGCCATTCAGGTCCATCAAAAGCCTCGACGCAATGGTCGTCGGCTCCGGTCCATCGGCGCCGATCACCCATCGGCATAGAGGCGCGTGCCGTCCCGCTATTGAAGGTTTCACTCAGGTGCAGATGTTCTGACCACAGGATCGGGGCGCCGACAGGGTCTTTTATATTCACTAGCCCCGCGGAACCAGCACGTCGTCGCCTCGCTGCTCCTGGAAGGCGCGATCCCGAGTGCGGGCCTCAGTTGACCAGTTCTGTCTCCGGCCGGGGCAACGCACTCGCGCCAAAACGCGCACGGTAGTCCTGCGGCGACACACCGAAGAATTTCAGGAAAGAACGCCGCATGCGCTCATCGTCACCAAAGCCGACCCGGTAGGCGATACGCTGAATCGTATCGGGAATCGTTTCAAGCATTCGCCTGGCTGCCTCAACCCGCAATTGCTCGACGGCTCGCGCGGGGCTCGCGCCGGTTTCGCGAAGATAGACCCGCGCAAAATTACGCGGGCTCATGTTGGCGGCAGCCGCCAGCGAAGGCACGGACAGATCCTGATCGAGGTTCGAACGCATCCAGCTGTGCAGATCGTCAAACCGCCCCCGGACGTCCCGCATCTGGCGCTGCAGTTCCACGCTGAATTGCGATTGCCCGCCGGGACGCTTGAGAAACAGAACCAGTTCGCGTGCCAGGGTCAAGGCGGCCTCGTGTCCCAGATCTTCCTCGATCATTGCGAGCGCCATATCGATGCCGGCGGAGACGCCGGCAGAACTCCAGACCCGACCCGCAGTGATGAAAATGGAATCAGGTTTCACGGTAATCGCCGGATATTCCGTTTGAAGCTTGGAGCATTGCGCCCAATGCGTCGTCGCTTCCCGGCCATCGAGCACCCCCAACTCAGCGAGAAGGAAGGCCCCGACACAAATGGAACCTATGCGCCGGGGCCGATCGAGAAATGGCACCATCAGAGCCCTTAGTGAGGCCGTGGCCTCAACTGGCATCGAGGGATCGCCGCCGGCGACAAGCATGGTGTCGACGGGCTCTTTCATGACCTCTACAAGCGGAACCGTCGATATTTCCACTCCAGCACCTGTCGGTACGGGTCCGCCATTCTCGGAGGCGACTACGACGCGATATGCGGGCGTGCCATCGGGACGCCTTGCGTCGCTGAATGCCTGCACGGGCCCCGTCACGTCGAGAAGGTTGGCGCGGGAGTAGGCGATCATCACAACCGTCAGCGGAGCCGGGGGCTGGAGCATGGCTGATTTCGAGGACATTCCCCTATTTAGGACGAAGCGAATCCGGTGTAAAGGAGTCATGGCCGAGTCTTGCGCGTCGACCGATGTATGTTGTTCCGGGGCCTCCCGGTTCCAACGACATGCAGAGACGCATGCGGTGGCCTGGTGTTGGGGAATTTACGGCGTTTAACTGGTCCGAGTGAACCTTATTTGCGATGCTGCAGCTACATTGAAGAGGCGGCCAACAACGGGGACAGGAATAGCAAGGACGTATGCTATCGCAGGCAAAATTCGAGCGTGAAGTCGCACTCAAATTTAGCGTTCCAGCGCCTACGCGCGTGTCCCAACTGGGACAATCGCATCCGATAAGCATGAGCATTGTACGTGGCCGGGAAGCGATGCCGGAGCGGTCCAAAATATCCCGCGCGACAGATGCTTACATTATCCATGTGATGTTGCGCCCGGAACCCACGCGAACGCAGCTTTGGATGGGCGGGAAGATCCAGGACGTGCATACCGTCGCCAGAGGCGGAATCATGATGGCACACTTGGACGCCGAGCCAAGCGTCATGCTGCATTCTGATTTCGAGTTTTTGCGGCTGTGGATTTCGACGGAGACGCTCGACGAACTTGCAAGAGAGGCTTCGGGCCTGCCATCGGCAGGCCTCCGGCGACCCGAGTTCGGCGCTTATGATCCGGTACTCCTTCATCTCGCCTCGGCTGCAGCTCCCTTGCTGGAACGTGGTTTCGCAAACGATCAGCTGTTGATCGACCAGCTCGCACTCGCAATTTACCGCCGGATTGGTCAGGCTTATGGCGGCGTCCCGATCGATGATAGGACGTTGGAGCTCGGTGGACTGGCTCCCTGGCAAATCCGCCGGGCCAAGGACATCATCGCGTCGCACCTTGCCTCTCCATTGAGGGTTGTGGAAATCGCTCACGAATGCAAGCTGTCCGCCAGCCACTTTGCAAGAGCGTTTCGTCAAAGTACCGGACGCACGCCACATCAATGGCAGACAGAGCAGCGAATAGAGGCGAGTAAATCCAGCTTGCTCCAGACAGATCAGAGCATTGCGGAGGTGGCGAGCAGGAACGGCTTCCTCAATCAGAGCCATTTCTCGCGAAGTTTCATGAAGTTCGTCGGAGAGAGCCCCACGGCCTGGCGGAGAAGCCGCAATCGCATCCTCAGCCCTGTTCGCTAAAGGGGGCGATCCAGCAGCGCGTGCATTCGCGCGAAACGCGGACGGTCTCTGCCTTCGGGCTGCCGCGCAAGTATGTTGCCCAGGAGAGCCCTGCCCTCGGCCGCGCGACCACATTCGCTAAGGAGGCTGTGCATCGCGACCGTGGCCTCAAGTTCGTAGTGAAAGAAATTGCGGCTGCGCGATATATCGATTGATCTGCGGAGTAGGGCCTCCGCTGCCTCCATGTCGCCCGATTGCTTCCGGGACTGAAGAATCTGTGCTTTGATGAAGCTATACGGAGCGACGGTGATTGCGTCCTGATCCCCTGTCGAGAATGTCAAAATCTGGTTCAGGACAGCCTCCGCGCCATCATTGTCGCCAATCCTCATCCGGATGTCAGCCAGCTCAACGAGAAGGCTTGGTAGCAGCGACCCTGTCTTCAGATTGAATTCCTGTTGGAGAGCGCTGGTCAAAAGGCGCTCGGCCTCGATAAGGTCTCCATCCCGCCGACGTACCAGCATCGCCCGGTAGGCTTTAGTCGGGGCCTGCCAGGGCCGATACAGCACCGCGATCTCCTCCAGCTTCTGAAGATGGTCTGCGGCGGGCAGCAGGTCTTCGGACCATAGCTCAGACCAGACCGAGCCGTAGGCAAGCGAATAGAATATGGAAAACGGGTGGCCGCTTTGCCGGGCGAGCTTGATGCCTTGATGATAGGCCTCCCTGGCTCGGTCAGCATAGCCTTGCCAATAAAGCATTGTTCCCAAGGCAGTGCAGTTAATTGCCTTCATATTATATGTGAAATAGGTATCGTACTTTCGATCGGTCACCGACACGTCTCGAATGAACTCCTCGAAAATGTCGGCGGACCTCGCAATTTCCGAGATATTGATCAGGGCATGTGCCAAATACATCCGAGAGAAGTGGCGCGCGGTGTCGTCCCCGCTGCGGCGGGCAACATCCTCAAACTCCTGAATGGAATCGAAACAGGGCCGTCGCGTCGAGAGACAGTGGTGAATCAGGGCGTGCAGCGCCCTTAATTCATCAAAAGGATCGCCGGTGATCTGCGATGCCTCCCAGGCCTGTTCATAGGTGGCGCCGGAATCCTCGCCAGGCGTGCTTACAAATGACTGCGCTGCAGCAAGCGCGACTTGAACTCGCGCGAGCAACAAGGGCGAAGCATCGGCGTGGTCATTCAGATACGACAGCGCTAGATTGAGGTAATGAGCGCCGTGCGCGATTGACGTCAGCTCGAGCCACAGACGCTCCGCCGCCAGCGTTAGCCTGACCCCGAGTTCCGGCTCGGCCGCAAACGCCCAGTCAAGCGCGGCCTGAACCTCAGTCATGTACCCCCTGAACCGCATCCGATCGACGATTGGGTCATACGATGCCCAGTCGGTGCTCTCGAGGAGACGAAGGTAATAGTGCGCATGGCGCTGCTTTGCGCCCTGCCGCTCTCCCTCCGCAGCTGCAGCCTGCCCTGCGAAAGCCCGGGTGCTGTCGAGGAGGCGGTACTGAAGTGTTCCTGCCATAGCAGCGACGGAAAGAAGGGACTTTTGCGCAAGACCGACAACGGCGCTGCGCGCTTCTGTCTCGGACATGTCGTCGTCAACGACAATTTCGATGGCTGCACTGAGCGTAAAGCTCCCTGTAAAGCTCGCCAAACGCCTCAAGGCGGACCGCTCATCTCGCGACAGAAGACTGTAGCTCCAGTCGAACGTCGCAGCGAGCGTACGATGACGCGGGAGCGTCGCGCGGCTCTTCATGTCGATCAATGAGAACTGCTCATTCAATCCTCTCCATACCTCTTCAATTCCAACAAAACTCGTGACCGATGCGGCGAGCTCGATGGCCAACGGCACGCCGTCAAGGCGACGGCATATGTTGCTCACCAGCTCCGCGTTCAATTCCGTGACCTTAAAGGACGGCGCGCATTGACTCGCCACGCACGCGAACAATTGAACGGCCGAATAAGTCTGAATCGAATCCGCAGTCGGGTGGATCTGCTCTGGAGGCGTTGTGAGGGGTTCAAGTTGGTGAACCGCTTCACCCGGAACCCGCAGGGCCTCCTGCGATGTGGCCAGAATACGCGTGCAATCTGTATTCGTGAGGACATTCTCCACGAACCCGGCGACCACATTGATGAGGTGCTCGCAGGAATCGAGGATGAGCAGCAGATTCCGCTCAGCCAAGGCATGTAGAATTTCTTCATATGTCGGCGCGACTTCGACGAAGACATCAAGCGCGCTGGCGATGGCCCGAGGCACCTGATCGGGTGTCAAAGCTTGCGCGAGGTCGACAAAGCAAACACCGTCCGTGAAGTTCTGATCGGACGCCGTCGCGGCGAGCAGGGCGATTGTCGATTTGCCAATCCCCCCGGCCCCAACGATCGTCACCACGCGATTGCCATTGATTAGGGCGACGACGTCCTGCGCAGTAGCCTCGCGCCCGATAGGTATACGGGTCAGGCGCGGCACACGGAACCGCCGAGATCTCGGCGGGTGGTCAGCGTCTGCCTCGATCAAGACCCCGACAAAGCGGTACCCAAGACCTGGTTCGGATCGCACGAGGTTGCCATGCTTGCCGAGCGCACGCCTCAGCGACGAAATCTGAACGCGCAGATTCGCCTCATCGACCTGCAATCCTGGCCAAACCGCATTGAACATTGCCCGCTTGGAGACGATCGTTCCGGGAGACCTCAAGAGTTCGCCCAGGATAGCCAATGCGCGCGTTCCAAGGCGCAATTTGTCCTTTCCCCGCCAAAGGACATTCTCCGCGGGGCTGAACCGGAAATCGGCGAACCGCATTTCGGACATCGCAGCCGTTGAAAGGCGCTTACCCGCTGTCGTTGCAGCATGCGTCTCCATATCCGTCATATCGCGCGCGCGCCTGTGGTGAGACCTGGCGAGGTTCCCCCATCATCATATGTCTCAAGCCTACTGTCCGGGCTGGGCTCGGGCGGCGCTAGGAAAGCGATCACCGTGATATTCGCAAGAATGGAAGCTACGAAGACGGTGCAAATGATCCACATCGCGTCCGGCCTTACGAGCATGACGAGAATAGCCGGCGCGCCGGCCGCTGCCACTCTGTTAAGCGCCCAGGCGGTCGATGTAGCGCGGGCCCGAATGGTCGGTTCAAAAATGCCCGCCCCATACATCGTCATGGATGGTGTGTAGAGGCAGAGGAATAGCGAAAACCCCACCACCGCCGTCGCGGTGGAAAGTGGGCTGCCGGATGCGAAGAACAGGAGCACGCACGCGAGCATAGCCAGCGCGCAAAGAATCATCATGGTACGGCGATCGAGCCGATCGACGAAGAGGCCCCCGGCGATCGTTCCGATGATTGGACCGAAGGTCGAAAGGCCGACATAGAACAACGTGTCAGACAGGCTGAAATGCCGGCCAATCAGGATTGGCCCGGTGAGCAAAGGGAATGAGATCGTGGCGATCGGTATCGACGCTGTGATCAACGTCAGCACCAAGACCCGACTTATCGGCGACCGCGCCTTCACGGGCGGACGATAACGTCCACGAACCCTAGGACCATGTCGTCCGCCGCCGCTTTCGCCGGTCAGCAGCCCCTGGTTTCCCTTAAGAAAATGCCGCGTTACCCCACGCAGTTGGTCTATCCGTCCAGTCGCGGCAAGCCAATGAGGCGCTTCGGGAGCCCAGGTGGTTGCAAAGCCTGCCAACACGGCGACAATCCCCGCCACAGCGAAGGGCCATCGCCATCCCTCAACGCCCCAGGGTGCGATCGGCGTGAGCCACCGCAAACCGAAAACCGCAAGCGGGGGCCCAAGATAGGCAATCGCGCAAGTGGTGAAAATCACCTGTCCGCGCTTCTCCGCTGGAGCAAGATCATTGAGATAAGCGATCATCACCGGCGGATACCCGCCGAGACCGACACCAGCGATCATGCGGGCGACCGCCAGATGGCTTGAAGACGGGATAAACGCGCAGAGAAGGGAAGCCATGCCGATCCACAAGTTGAGAATTGTCAGAACGCGTCTTGGACCGATGCGGTCGGCGAGCCAGCCCGCCAACGGGGCGCCAATGATCGCGCCGAAATATGCCGAGCTCACGAGGAGAGATAGTTCCGCAGGTGTCCAGCTGTAGGGAGGTGCGGCGAACAATGCGGAGAGTGCTCCGCCCAGGCTAACTTCCAGGAGATCGACCGCGAAGCCGCAGGTGCAGACGAGAATCGCAAACATATGCAGCGGCGACAGCCGCGCCTGCTCGACTATAAGAATCAGCCGATCTGCATCGGATTCACCGCCATTCGAACCGATATCCACGTTCCCAGTGTGCAACATTCGTACCCCGCACCCCGTATGTTCGGGTGGAGGATACACTGCAGCTTTGCGAAGTCGCCTTGCCGTAAAGGCCGGATTCACAAGATTCACAACTATTAGCTGGCGGGGGCACGGGCGCCCGCACAAACCGCTCGTATCGGGGGGAAGACCGAACATCTCGCGTCCAGCACGGAGAAGTCCTGATCGATGCGGTGGTACATCGGCATAATCACAAGCGCTTTTCTCGTCGGAGCCGAGAGTGTCGCAGGCGTGGCGCACGCGCAGGAAGCGCCCCAAGGCGACATCGTCGTTACTGCGAGTCGTCGCGCGAGCCCTCTGCTGGACACGCCAATAAGCATTTCGGTCCTCACAACGGACGATCTTAAAGCGACGAATTCCGACTCCTTCGCCGACTTCGCGCGACAGATACCGGGTCTGAGCTTCATTGATTCAGGACCGGGCAATAAGCGCTACGCCCTTCGCGGCCTTCAGTCGGCCGGAGAACCGGAGGTCGCGCTATATTATGATGAGATCCCAGTCAGCGGGCTCCCCGGATCATCAAACGACACAGGCGATGCCCAGCCGGATATTAAGCTGTTCGACGTCGATCGGGTGGAGGTGCTACGGGGTCCGCAGGGCACGTTGTATGGCAATGGGTCAATGGGAGGCGCGATCCGGATAATATCAAAGCGCCCCCAACTTGATCGTGTCGCCGCGGACGCCAGCACCTCCGTGGCAACCACATCGGGTGGCGCTCCATCGTGGCGCGGATCTGCCATGCTAAACCTCCCCGTCGTGAACGATTTGCTCGGCATTCGGGTGACTGGCTATTATCGCCATGAGGGTGGATGGATCGACGATATCCCGAATTCGGCGATAAGCTTGCCTCAGATTGGCAAGAACAACATCAACCCCGAACGAACATATGGCGGGCGGGCTTCTCTGAGTTTTCAGCCGACCCCCGATTGGAACATCACCGGGATCGCTTATTATCAGAACACGAAGACATCTGCGTTTGACCTTTATCCGGCCTATGCAACAGCCGGGGATCGCTATGTCTCCAAGGCTTACGTGCGGGAACCCTGGCTCGAAAACCTCTTCATGGCGAATGTCATATCGACATACGACTTTGACTTTGCGGAGTTGACGGCTACCGCTTCCTATCAGCGTCGCACTCTCGATCGTTCGGTCGATACAACGCGGTTTCTCGTCATTAGTGTCTATGGCTGCACAGAGCTCGACTACGGCAAGGGCTGCACCACCCCGCCGACAGTGCCTGCGGTTGGCTATTCCAACGAACGGGTCGAGGCATGGTCAGGGGAAGTCCGGATCGCATCGCGGGGCAACGGGCGATTTCAATGGACGGCCGGAGCAACGCTGCAAAACTCGACGACAGACCGCCGCAGCCAGGTCGCGCCGGTGAACACGTCGGGATATATCGAACTGGACAGCAGAACGGGTGACGCGATCAACCGAATTTTCGAGCGCGATAATTTCGACTCGTTCGATCAGTACGCCTTCTTCGGGGAGGCGTCCTACAAATTGTGGCGTTCATTGACGGCGACTGTGGGATATCGGTGGTTCCACTCCGATCGCACCGATCAGCAGATACTGGTTCAGCAGTTTTTCCCAGGGTCGCCAACCGGCGCTCAACCGTTCCAGCAATTCACGCAGGGACGCCTGTTTCAAAAATATGAGCTAAGCTATAAATTCTCGCAATCGGGCCTTCTGTATCTGCAGGCCGCTCAGGGCTTTCGCTCGGGAGGTCCCAATTTTCCTGGCGGCTTCGCTGTGTCGGCCCCACCATATGGGGCAGATTCTGTCTGGGATTATGAGCTGGGCTGGAAGGTGAGCGGCCTGGATAAGCGGCTATACTGGTCGGGTGCGATTTTCCACATCAAGTGGAGCAATCTTCAACAACTCGTCCCCACGGCGATGTTCAGCTACATTGCCAATGCCGGGGAGGCACAGTCGGACGGCGTCGAAACCGAAATCTCATACGTGCCAACCCCTGGGCTTACCCTCTCGGGCGGCCTCGCGTATAACAATGCCCGTCTGGTCGGGCCGCAACCAGTCCAGATCAATCCTGCGCTGCAACTCCATGCAGGCGACAAATTAGCAAATGTTCCTGACTGGACAGCGAATTGGAGCGCATCCTACGCGTTCAGATTGGGCAAACGCTACGATGTCGAATTGCGTGCTGACGGCTCTTACCAATCGGGTCGCGCAAACCTTACGGCACCGCAAAACCCTGCATATTTTCTGATCGGGCCGTCGACGCTCGCCAACTTGCGAGGTTCGCTCCAGAGCGACGCAGGCTGGCGCGTTGGCATCGATATCACGAACCTGTTCGACACTTTCGCGCCGAACTCCGGCAAGGCGCTTGACTCAAATCTGGTCAGGACCGTCACGGCAGCCCGGCCGCGAACTGTTAGCCTGACATTTGGACTGACCTACTAGCAAGGCGAGAGGCTACGTCGGTATGTGCTCGGCCCGGTGAGCTCACATCAGTGAACATGAGGTTATCTGCGACCCGCCCCAGGGAACGGATATATCTGCCACTCCAGAAAGACGGTTTGGCAGTTTTCGAGGGCACTCTGTCATTTCCGGCATTCACACCGTGATGCAGTTTCGCGCGATCGAGCGGAGCGGCGAGTAAATTTCTCACTCCGGCTCGCGTCCAGCCGAAAGTTCGATTTGCGGGTGAACGATGAACTGAGCCGCGGAGGAGCAAAATGGCCCATTCTCATTGCGAACATCATGGCTCAGCGGCAGAAGCGGGAACAGCGCGAGGGTCAGACGTGATCCTTCCTGCAGAGATTGCGGGAATTCGTGTCCCCGACACCGAGTTGGCAAAAGCGGTGACCGGTTTGGTTGGCGCTGTCAGTCCCGTCCCGCTTTTCAACCACGTGACCCGTAGCTTCATATTCGGGAGCATTTTCGGAGCTTCGAAGGGTCTCGCATTCGATCCAGAGTTGCTCTTCGTCGCTGCAATGATGCATGATCTTGGGCTCACCGACCCCTACATCGCTGACGCGCGCTTCGAGATCGATGGAGCCGATGCCGCAGCCAGGATTTTACGGGAACGAGGATACCCGGAAGCCAAGATAGATCTCGTCTGGGAGGCGATCGCGCTCCATGCCAGCATGGAGATTCCCATGCGGCGTGCGCCGGAGGTGGCCATCGTCCATGTCGGCGTCTTCATGGATGCCGGGTTCAATGCCGATAAGATCCCGGCGCCGGTGATCCATGAAGTGTTTGAGGCACTGCCGCGCCTCAACTCCAGCGCCCACATGATCGAGGCAATCGGGGCAGTGCTGCGTCGCAAACCGCATACTGCCTATCTCGCCTTTGAGAAGGACATCGCCTCGCGTACCGTCCCTGGCTTCGACCCACCAAATTTCTGTGACCGCAAGGCTCCTCCGCCTTTCGACACATGATCGCGCCACGCTGTCGGCCATCGGCGCGCGGCATGCTCTGGAGCAGCCGCCCTTCTGCATCAACTGCACGGGGACAAAAAATGGCAGTCGCGACGATGTCTGGTTCTGTCAGTGCTCGTCCGGCGCCGGTCGCGCTTGATGACACTTACTGAGGCATGAAGGAACGACGGGGTTCCGGCCACCTAGCAGCGAGCGGATTCAATTAGTGCAATCGCGTCCCTTTGGTCTCGTGTCCCCCGCCCCTCCGGCATCCGTTCAAGGACATCGGCGAGCATTGCCGAGGCGTCTCTGGCACGATCCATACGCATCCACAGCCGGCCAAGACTGGCGGCAGCGCGCAACTCCCAAGACAGGGCGCTCATTTCTCGTGCGTTTCGCCGAGCAGCTTCGAACATGGCCTCGGCGCGTCCGAGCGCCGGGGCTTCCCGTGCCAGCTGCCGCTCGCCGGCAATGCGCAGGATTTCCGGGTTGCACCAGCCGCAGCGCCCCGCCTCGGCATGGGCAATCAGTTTAGCGTCGACGATACGTGGATCGAGGGTCGCAAGGGTCGTTTGATGCATCGTGGTGATGGGCTCGGGTAATTCCAGGGCAAGCCCGTCTCCATAGCGCGCGGGTAGGTGGCGCTGAGAAAAGATCGTGGCATAGTCTTCGCCGAAGCGCAGCCACCGATCAAGTTCGTACCGCCGACCGTAGCTGATCAGATCGTCAATGTAGGAGCGCGCATTCGCTTCGTCTCCGCACCACAGCGCTATCAGACAACCACCAGTCGCGAGGGCGAAGACGATGGGAAGCGGCCCGTCCTTGTACACGATCTCCATCGTCTCGCTCATAAGGCGCCTTGCCTGGTCCACCTTTCCCTCGATCCAGAGCGACCTTGCCATGACCACCCGCATCGAAACTTGCCGATCGATCGAGGCCTGGCTGTAGATCAACGGAATCGCTTTCGCGGGATGCCGGATAACCCGCTCTGCAACCGCCCTCGCCTGCTGGAAATTCCCCGCATAATGGAGAGCTTGAGCGACAATTCGGTCCGTGGCCAGGATAGCCAAAGGATCTTCGACGCGGCGGACTTCGCCGGATACCTTGGTCACATGATCCAAAGCGCCCAAGAAATCGCCATTTTCGATGAGATAAACTACTCGTCCAAGCGGGGTTTCTACCTTGAAGCGGATCTCGTCGATCTGGGCGCTGAGCGCATCAACCTTGAGAAACAGGTCCTGGAAAGACGCAAAGTTGATCGACGTATTGAGCGCCACCTGGATGAGAGCACCAAGGACCCGCAACTCGGCGACCGGCGCACCCTTCCCTTCAAGGGCCAGCAGTGCAACTTCGGCGCGCTTCTTGAACTCGTCGATCAGCGAGAACTGAAGTCCAAAGGGAATCGAGGTCGAAATCAGCGGCGCGGCGATGGATAGATCGCCAGCAGGCGAAAATGACCAGTCCAGCGCGGCGCGCACATCGTCAATCGCGTAGCCATGCTCTTCCAGCCATTGCGAACGGCTCATAGTCTCCCACTGGATAGCTGCGTGCGCGAGGTGGTCCCGGAAATAGATCGCATGCCGCCGAGCCAAAGCCGGAACCTCGTGTCTCTGTTCCAGCTTCTCCGTCGCGTAAGTCCGAGTGATCTGCAGAAGTCGATAAAGAATCATCGACCCGCTGGTATCTGTGCTCAAAAGGCTCCTCGCGCTCAAAAGCGAGATTGCTTCAAGCACCGCTTCGGTAGTGATGTCCCCGTCGGCTAAGACGCTCACCGCAGCTTCAAGCGTGAATGACCCCCTAAAAATCGAGAAGCGACAGAAGATGAGCTTCTCCGCCGGTGACAGCAGATCATAGCTCCAGTCCAAGGCTGCTCGAATGGACTGCTGGCGCGGATTTGACGTCCTGCTCCCCCGGGCGGCGAGCATGAGCCTCTGGCCGAGATCCGTCGCGAGGGCGCTGATACCGAAAAGGTCCACGCGTGCGGCCACCAGTTCGATCGCTAAAGGCAAACCATCCAGACGACGGCAAATCTCAGCCACTGATGAGGCTTCCGCGTTCGTAAACCGGAAGCTGTCGGACCCGGCCGTCGCTCTGTCGACGAACAACCGGACAGCCGGATATTTGAGTGCTGTTTCGGCATCGAGTGTCGAGACAGGGGCTGGCGCACTTAACGGATGCAGGCGAACAACGCGTTCGGAGCTTGTGAGCAGTGGTTCCCTGCTGGTGATGAGAAAGTGGACAAGAGGCGCTTCCCGCAGGAGCGCCTCTGCAGTTGCGCTTGTCGCTTCGATCACGCGTTCGCAATTGTCGAGAATGATTAACGTTGGCCGGTCCGACAGGAGAGCTATGAGACGCGAGAGCGGCTCGTCAGCGTTAGCCGAAACGTCGAGTACCGAGGCGAGCAGCCGACCCACCTGGTCAAATGTCTCCGCGCCGGCAAGATCGACAACCACCACCCTTTGCGATCGGCTCAAACTGTCGCCAGTCGCAATCGCGACTGCGCTCTTCCCGACCCCCGCCGGCCCTACCAGGGTTACGAGACGATGCTTTCGCAGTTGAGCGGCGATATCGAATATCTCGTTTTCACGCCCCACGAGGTGGCTCGGATAGTCGGGAAGGCTCTGGCGTACCTCGGTGGATGTCCGAGATTCCCGTAGTGGTGCAGGGCTGGGCTGCATCCTCGCGACGGGAGCGGCGAACAAATATCCCTGCCCCGAGACATTGACGATGAAGCGGTCCCCTCCAAGGCCTGTGCCCAAGAGCTTCCGCAGTGCCGCAATGTGAACGCGCAGATTGCTTTCGTCGACCAGCGAGTGCGGCCAAGCAAGGGCCAACAACTCTCTTTTCGTGACGACTTCGCCGCCTCGCTCTACCAGGGCAGTCAGTACGTCAAGCGCTCGCCCGCCAATTCTGACGCGCATTCCATCGCGCAGCAGAATGCGGGGCCCTCGGAAGAGTTCGAAAGCGCCAAAACGGAGTGTTTCCTCTAAGACTGACCCTGTATTCTCGGACACCTCACCCCCCGGTGCCTTTCGCCTCCGCCGAAAGGTTGCGCGCGCAACCGGGGCGGTACGCTAACGACGATTTCACAGCGCGATTGTACAGAATCAGCGATTTTGATCGAGACGGGCATAACTCGCGCAAGCGATGGGAGGGAAAGTGTCATCGAACTGCGGTTCGGAGCCAAACCCGGAGGACAGCTTGACCGAAGAAGCCAAGGAAGGCGCATTGCGTCCAGCGTCGATGTCCGGCGGCTGCATGTGCGGAGCAGTGAGCTACAAAATCACCGAAGCGCCGATTGCAACCGGCCTGTGTCACTGCGATCGCTGCCGGCCGCAATCGGGAAGCGCATTCTCGACCGTGATCTTTATCAGGCCTTCCGCCCTCAAGCTTGAGGGAGAAACCGCATTTTTTCAGGACATCGGCACCAGTGGCCTGGGAGTCAGGCGTCGATATTGTCCGAAATGCGGCTCCCCCCTCACCAGCGAGATGGAAGTCACCCCTGACCTCATGTTCGTCAAGGCGGGCACGATCCATGAAAACGATTGGTTCACACCAGACCTTGAGATGTTCGTCGTTCGGAGGCGAGCCTGGGTTGCGCCGATTCCCGGCGTTCCTCAATTCGAAGGCAATCCCCCGGTTTGAGCTAAAAATTTTGCGGCATCGAATCTTCTGGCCGCTCGCTTGCTTCGCCCCGCTTGACCACGATGTGAGTCAAGCAATCAGGCCTTGAAGCGCTGCTGGCAAATGGCGCACACTGACTAAGGTCGGTGGGGACGGAATAGAGATGGTAGCGGCAATGAGCATTGCGTACGCCCGGGAGGTAATCTCAAGAGATTACTATACGCTTGAGGCTCCTCTCGATATTCTGGAGCGCCTCGGGGCAGGCGTAGCCAAGGACGGACAGATTGTTCTTGAATTGCAGCAGGTGTCTCCGTCGCCACCCGGCCTGTCGCGCAATCACTCCAGAATTGAGTCGATCGCCTTTCCACGCAGTCTGCATGCGCTGGCAATTCTCCTCCAGGAGGCAGGCACCGGCTCATCACCCCAAACGGCACAGGTGCTGCTCCCACGGTCCGCTTTCGATCGCATCGCGGACCATTTCGGATGTCAGCGGATAACTACCCTGTCCCTAAACTTGGGGGAAGGAGCAGGTGATATTGTCTTGCAACATCTCGCGGCTTGCCTCGCCCATGAGCTTGAGGGGGACGGGCCCGGCAGTTCTGCGCTGACGGATGATCTCGCGCTGGCGCTCATCCTCCACATTGCGCAGCAATACGGGAAAATGGCCTCCCCACCTGAGGCGCCACGGGGAGGGCTTGCCGCATGGCAACTCCGGTTGGCCCGACGGCGACTCGATCAGAGCCTTGACGGCAAGATTTCGCTTGAAGAACTCGCCTCGGAATGCGGCTTGTCCGCAAGCCATTTCACCCGCGCATTCAGCTGTAGCACCGGCCTCGCCCCGCATCGCTGGCTTATGCAGCGGCGCATCGAAATTGCGAAGGATCTCATCCTTCGAACCGACCTGCCCTTGGCGGAAGTCGCTCTTGGTTGCGGCTTTTCGGACCAGAGCCATTTTACCCGGACCTTCGCAACGCTCGTCGGTTTACCACCGGCAAAATGGCGCTACGCTCAGCAGCAAACTTGGACCGCGAACTAGCGGCCGTTCGCCTGTCCGCGTCGAAACCTCGGAATTGGCAGGAATCGAGGACCATCCGTCATTTAGGCAACAAGCTATGGCCGCTAAAGTGCCCCTACGGAGGAACGGCAGTGGCACGGCTAAGCATTCTAATCCCGATCTACGATGGCGTGACACAGCTCGATTTCACCGGACCGCTCCAGTTCCTCGCTCGAGTGCCGGATGCCGAAGTGATGGTCGCTTCCGTCGGCGCCAAGCCCATCGTTGCCGATGGACTGACCTTTGCCAACCTTGTCGATTTGAACACAGTCGATCACTGCGACATTCTGTGCGTGCCCGGAGGAGCGTGCCATCAGGCAATCGAAGATGGAGCCTTCCTCGAGCAGATTCGGCGTCTGGGCCAGGACGCAACCTATCTTACATCTGTCTGCAACGGCTCGCTAATTCTTGCGGCCGCGGGGCTTCTGAAGGGCAAGCGAGCGGCTTGCCACTGGTCATGGCGCGATATGCTGCCGCTTTTTGGAGCCATTCCGGATGATAGCCGGGTAGTCCGCGACGGGAATGTTATCACGGGCGGCGGTGTGACAGCCGGGATCGATTTTGCGCTCACATTGATCGCGGAGTTGTGGGGCAACGAGCTCGCCCAATCCATTCAGCTCAACCTTGAATACGCGCCCGCGCCGCCTTTCAACGCTGGGCGGCCGGAGATCGCGCCACCGGGTATTCTGGCGACCGTTTCGGCCCAGAGAGCTCCGATGATGGCCGCGAACCGCAAGCGGATCGAAAGGATCGCCCATCATCTGAGCGAGCGGGCCGATCACCAAGTCCAATTTCCCTCCGAGAATACTCCGTGAGCACGCGGGACGATGGTCAATTTATCCCGCGCTTTCGTTCGGTGCGTGAAGCCGTTGAAGGAGCGCGGGACATGCTGGGTCCGATAGAGTGAAACCTTCAGACCGCCATGCTGATCAGATTGCCGAACTTCGCCGCATGCGGATCACGGCGGCCCTTGAGGGTGCAACCCTGTTGATTTTGCTGTTGGTGGCCGTCCCACTGAAGTATCTCGCCGGCCTCTCCGCCGCAACGCGCGTCGTTGGACCGGTGCACGGCCTCGCCTTCGTGCTGTACATTTGGACGCTCACGCGAGCAGCGGCGGGCGGCTTGTTCACGCGCGGTGAGACCATCAGGTTGCTGGTGGGAGCCTTTGTTCCCTTCGGCGGCATTTTCAATGAACGAGCGCTTGCCCGGCGTGCGCGGCGTCTTCCTGTTAATAGGGAAGCGTGACGATGGCATACCTGTTGCTCAAGTCGATCCACATCTTTGCGGCTATCGCCTGGGTTTCCGGGATGTTACTGGACGCCTTGCTTGTCGGTGTGTCTGATCAACTCCGCAGACTTGGGCCTGGACTTCTGCTGCGTTCAGCTGCGGCCCTTGTCGCACGATGGGATCGGAGGTGTACGGTTCCGGCAATGGTGTTGGTCTGGATCGCTGGAATAACTCTCGCAATCTGGGGCGGCTGGTTCAACCAACCATGGTTTGCCGGAAAGTTGGGCGCAGTGATCCTGCTTACCGGACTGCATGGCGTATTATCGGGACGCCTGCGCCAGCTTGCAGCAGGCGGTGACAATGAAGCGGGCCTGCTTCGCTCGGCGCCCCTAATTGCCGCGTGCCTGGTCGCCACTGCCGTGACTCTCGTCGTTCTGAAACCGATGTAGGACACTGGCGGATCGGTCTTGCAATACCAAGACGGCGGCGCCAGTGCCCTTGGCCAGCCTGCTCAGCTCTCGAAAGGCGCGTTGAGCAGGAGGTCGCAGACGTTCGGCACCTGGAACCCTGGGACAAGTGCTCGGCCGATATCTCCCAATCCGGTACCAATGGCCGTATGGGGCTTCTTTCTCGCGATTTCGGCGAGAGCTTCGGTGAATGCCTTCTTGAACCCCAGCCGAGGGTAAAGGGCAAGTGTATCATCTATCAGTTGCGGCGAGATTTCCTCGATGTTGAGCCCCATCACATCGACATGTGCGCCGAAGTGGACCAGTGCGATCTCAGCCGGCTTGACCGCCGCGACGTCCGATGAGTGGAGTGCGATAGCGTCCCAAACGAGATCGATTTTCGGTTCTGGATAGTGGTGCTCATGCAGGAAATGGGCGGCAGCGTCGGCTCCATCGACCTCGAAGCGCTTGTCCGCGCAATAATGGTCCGTCAGCCCCAGATCATGCAGGAGCGACGCGATATAGACCACCTCCCGGTCGAATTTCAGTTTGCGCTTTTTCCCGAGAAACTCTGCGAACCAATATGTTCTGTGAACGTGATTGAGGAAGGGCTTGGTATGCGCCTGCTCGGCGAGCGCCGCGGCTTTCTGCGCAAGATCCGAATTCGGGGCGACGATGCCGCCAATGGTTGTCGTGCTCATGATCGCTCCAGAATCCACAGACAGTGTAGTCACGGGGAGATGGACCGCCGAATGCTGACCGGCAACGACAATCCCCCCTCCTTTTCGGACATCGGGTTTCCAAACGTGCAGGCACGATCGGGAACCTGAGCGAGATATCCGTCGATCACCTCGCGGTCTGTTATGAACCGCTCAAAATTGCTCAATCCGTCCGGCATCGGTCATTAGGAGCCAAGCGAGCAAGCGGCGCGAGACTGAAGCAGGAAGTGCGTTCGCGACAGTTCGTAAAGAACGTTAAGCCGACGGAGCCAATGTTCGCGCCGCGCCACACTCACCACATTTGCGGAAATTAACGCGCGAGGCGCTCGAAGCACTGGTATTCAATGATCACAGCTCGTGTTGGGATCAAGCAGGTTGGGTAAGCCTCCCTAAGTTGAGGCAAACGGCCCGTTGCGCGCCAGAGCTGCATAAACCGCCATGCCTCGCTTGAGGCTAACGACAACCTTAGCTTAAGCGACGCGGACTGCGTGGCTTGGAGTGCGTCCAATGCTGGCAGATGCAAACTTCGAAGAGGATGTTCGGCGAAAATTTCGGGTTCCGGCTCCGACGTTGGTCTCGCGACTAGGGAAGTCGCCCCCAGTCGTCTTCAGTCATGTGCAAGGCTCGTCGGCGATCGCTGAGAAGTCGGCGATTTCTCGGGCAGAAGACGCATATGCGGTAAGCATCGTCCTTAGCGAACGCCCCGTCCATTTGGAGATGTGGCTTGGAAATCGCCAGGTTGATATTGCGCCCGTCGCCAAAGGTGGAACTGTCGTTGCCCATCTTGAGACAGAACCTGCGGTTCGCTTTCAGTCCGATTTCGACTTTATACGCTTCTGGATATCCAAAGAGACGCTCGACGAGATGGCCGACGAAAGCACCGGGAAACTGTCACCGGGTCTCCATCGTCCCGATTGGGGTAATGTGGACCCGATACTGTTCCACCTCGGATCGGCTGCGACGCACCTGCTCAAGCGCCGCGCCGCAGGAGATCAGCTCATGATCGATGCGCTTGGCGTAGCGACGCATCGCCACCTTGCCAGACGGTATGGCGGACTGCCGATGGATGAAGGCCTTCTCAGCTTGGGCGGCCTCGCACCGTGGCAGGAGCGGCGGGCCAAAGAGTATATTTCGGGCAACCTCCACAGAATCATGACCCTCCAGGAGATCGCGACAGAATGCCGTCTCTCTGTCAGCCATTTCTCACGGGCCTTCAAATCCACCACCGGACGATCGCCGCACCGCTATGTCCTGGAACGGCGCGTCGATGCTTCGAAGGCCGATTTGCTTGACTGGGACACCTCACTCTCCGCGATCGCCATGCGGTACGGATTCTCCGATGCGAGCCATTTTTCGCGGGTCTTTTCGGGCGTTACAGGCGAGACGCCCGCCGCTTGGCGCCGCATCCACGGGCCGATGCGGATAATCAGGACCAACTGATCTTTACACGGATTTACGGGGCCGCTGTGTGTCTTCGTGCTCGACGACGAGGCGCTGCGATCGGCCGACTGCCCACTTTGCATCGAATGCCGGCCTAGCGCGGCCGCCAATCGGCTCAGAACGCACCTGCCATTGCGCGAAAGCTGCTTCGGTAGGCTGCGGGACTTGTCCCTAAGCGACGCTGGAAAACGACCCGCATTTGCTCAGCTCCCCCAAAACCGCATTGGAAGGCAAGAGCCTTTAAGGGCAGGTCGGAACCTTCCAGGAGAGCACGCGCCTGGTCAACGCGGGCTCGCTCTACAAATTCATGGGGCGTGACGCCGAGCTCGGACGTAAACACGCGGGCAAGACTGCGCGGACTTACGCCCGCAATGTCGGCTAGTCGGTCGACGTGAAGCGCCTCGTTCAGGTGGCATTGAACGTAAGACTGGACCCTTGCGATGGGCGAACCGACTGGCTGCGGTGCCAACAGATAGGGACTGAACTGGGACTGCCCACCCTGACGCTGGGCAACAACGACGAGCCGTCTGGCACAGGCCAGTGCAACGGATTTCCCATGATCTTCCGCGACAAGCGCAAGGGCAAGGTCGATGCCGGCGGTTACTCCCGCCGAGGTAACCAGGCCTCCATCCCGGAGGTATATCCGATCAGGCTCGATGTTCGCTTGCGGGAACATCGACGCCAAACGTTGTGCGGCTTCCCAGTGCGTTGTGGCTGATCTCCCATCGAGAAGGCCGGCTTGGCCGAGGACGAATGCCCCAGTACACACCGACCCCAACCGCTTCGCCTGCATCCCCCAATCGAAAAGCCACGCGCGTACTCTGGGGTCGGGCATGCTGTCTGGCAGACTGGGACCACCAGCAATCAACGCGGTGTCAAAGGGAATCGCGGCATCGGAAAGATCAAGGTTGGGCAGCAGCGCCATTCCATTCGATGCGTGCAACACGCGGGCTTCCGGCGCGATCACCGAAATTTCGTACGCGTCTTCTTCCGCAACAAAACCATTCGCTTCGGCAAAAACGTCGAGCGGCCCGGCCACATCGAGCGCCTGGACGCCATCATGAACGACGATGGCAATAGAGTGTTTGCTCATACGCAATATGTCCAAGAGCGACAATGCGCACCCGTCAGCGCCGGCCGGCCTCCAGTTGCGAGACGTTCAAGGCCGCTTCGAACGCCTTCAGCCGAACGCGCGGCACGACTGGGGACAAGCCGCACACCTCCGGCTCCGGCAGCGCACCGCTGCCTAACCGATAACGGCCGGGTCGAGGCCGAGAGCGACCGCAACCCCCGCGCCATAGGCCGGGTCTGCCCTTCCACAGTTCTGCGCGTGGCGCAGTTTGATATGAAAAGCAGCGTCGCCCATTGCACGAGCAGTGTTCTGAAACAGCGCCTGCTGCTGATCGGTATTCATATTCCGGAACAGATTGCCAGGTTGTTCCCAATGATCGTCATCGAGGCGATGATCCCAATGGTCGGCGTCGCCGGCCACCTTGAGCGGTGGTTCGGAGAAATCGGGTTGATTTGCCCAGAGGCCTTGGCTGTTCGGATGATAGGTGAGCGTGGCGCCCAAATTGCCGTCGGCCCGCATCGCACCATCGCGGTGATAGCTCATATGGGGGCAGCGAGGCGCATTTACTGGTATCTGATGGGCGTTGACGCCGACCCTGTGACGATGCGCGTCACCATAGGAGAACAGGCGAGCCTGCAGCATTTTGTCAGGCGAGAATCCGATGCCCGGAACGATGTGCGCCGGTGAGAACGCGGATTGCTCGACCTCGGCGAAGAAATTCTCCTGATTCCGGTTGAGTTCCATCACACCCACCTCGATCAGCGGATAATCTCCCTTCGGCCAGACCTTGGTGAGGTCGAACGGATTGTGTCGATGGTGAAGGGCCTGCTCCTCCGTCATCACTTGAATGTACATCGTCCACCGGGGGAATTCGCCTCGCTCAATCGCGAAAAATAGATCGCGACCGTGACTCTCGCGGTCATTTGCCACGAGCGCGGCCGCGTCGGCATCTGTCAAATTCTCGATGCCTTGCTGCGAGCGGAAGTGAAATTTGACCCAGACCCGCTCGTTGGCAGCGTTGATCATCGAGAAGGTGTGGCTACCGAAGCCGTGCATATGACGGAAGCTCTTTGGAATGCCGCGCTCGGACATTACGATCGTCACCTGATGCAGCGCTTCGGGAAGCAGTGACCAGAAGTCCCAGTTGTTATCAGCCGACCGCAAGCCAGTCCGTGGGTCGCGTTTAATGGCATGATTCAGGTCGGGAAACCTCAAAGGATCGCGGAAAAAGAATACCGGCGTGTTGTTGCCCACCAGATCCCAGTTACCTTCCTCGGTATAGAATTTCATTGCAAAGCCGCGAATGTCCCGCTCGGCATCTGCTGCTCCTCGCTCACCGGCGACAGTCGAGAACCGTACGAACATTTCTGTCGTTTTGCCGATCTCTGAGAATATCGCGGCTCGCGTATACCGACTGATATCGTGTGTGACGGAGAAGGTGCCATATGCACCCCATCCCTTTGCGTGCATGCGGCGCTCGGGAATTACCTCGCGGTCAAAGTGGGCGAGTTTCTCGATGAGCCAAACATCTTGCAGGAGCGCGGGACCACGCGGGCCAACCGTCAGAATGTTGGTGTTATCGGCCACGGGGGCGCCAGCGGCGGTCGTAAACGGCGTGGGAGTGTCTTCGGTCATCTCGGGCGCTCCTGTGAAAAATCGCCCAAGACTGCTCCTTGGGCACGAACGCCGCTTGCAAAATTGCCTCAGAATTGAAGAACGCAACCGTTTCGTCCGGTTCGCTGTACGGTATTGCCGGTAGGCAACACCGCGCGCTCGATATGCGATCACAAATGATCCGCACGTCCACACTTGCGCGTGCCGTTCAAGACGCTGCCTTCCGGGTGAGATTCCTGAAGCTGAGCGCTTCCGCATCCGTACAGGATTCGCGGTCCGGCTCGTCCGCGAACAACCCATCTCGATAAAGGGCACACAAGTGATGCGAAAGAACCTGATTGCCGCCGTTGCAGCGACATTGTCGCTTCTGTTCATTCCGGGTGCGCGTGCACAGACAGTTCCGCAAACACCGACGCCGACCACGAAGATACTCGCAATCGGCACAATCAACGAAGGGGTCGATCCTGCCAAGGCGCAGGCTATCCTGCCGACCGAGGTCCAGGAAACGGTAAAGCTCTATCTGGGTGGCCGGATTGATCAATGGTATTCGATGCAAGACAGGCGTGGTGTCGCGTTCATCCTCAACATGACGAATGTGGATGAGGCTCACCAATTGCTCGAACAATTGCCGCTCGGTCGGGCGCATCTCATGTCTTTTGAACTCATTCGGCTTGGGCCGCTGAATCCGCTCCGCCGCCTCCTGACGGACAAGAGCCCGACGAACTGAATTCCTCCGCCTGGCACCGAGAAGTCGAACGAGTTGGTGCGTGGCTCGAAAACACAGGAGCCCCTGGCCACATAGGCGTGCGGGCTCCCCCCCTCGCCGATGGTTGGATCTCCAGGGTGCTGGGGTGGCCGCGTATGAACGGATCCCCCTAAGCGCCGAGTTTATCCTTCCGTTGGAAACTGCGACGGTACATCGCGGGACTTGTGGCCAGGCGCCTCCTGAACACTTGCCGCATTTGCTCGGAGCTACCGAAGCCGCAATCGAAAGCGACGACCTTCAAAGGCAAGTCAGTGGCCTGCAGAAGATTGCGGGCGTGATCGATCCGAACGCTCTCAACAAATTCATGAGGTGTCGAGGCGAGTTCGTTTGCAAAGAGCCGCGCGATGCTGCGGGGACTCATCCCTGCTATTTCCGCCAGACGGTCTACCGGGAAAGCCTCGCGAATGTGCTTCTGTACATAGGATTGCACCCGTGCCAACGGAGAACCTGTTGGCGACTGAGGCAGAAGGTGCGGGCTGAACTGCGATTGGCCTCCTTGCCTTTGAGCGACAACGACGAGCCGTCTGGCACATGCAAGCGACACGGCCGGTCCATGGTCCTCAGCCACCAACGCGAGAGCCAGATCGATGCCTGCAGTGACGCCTGCCGAAGTCACCATAGACCCATCGCGCAGGAATATCCGGTCGGCCACAACATTGGCGCCGGGAAACATTGACGCGAGCTTCTCCGAGTTCTCCCAGTGAGTTGTAACGACACGTCCGTCGAGCAAGCCTGCGCGGCCAAGAGCGAAAGCGCCTGTGCAGATTGAGCCGAACCGCTCCGCTTTGGCTCCCCATTTTCGAAGCCACTCGCTCATCTCCTCATCGCGAGCCATATCCGGAAGCGTTGGCCCTCCCGCGACGAGCACTGTTTGGAAGAGGCGATTTGCCTCGCCGAAACTCAGATTGGGCATCATGACCATTCCGTTTGAAGCTCTTATCGGATGGGTGGCCTGGCCAACGACGGTAATGTCATAGGCATTCTCGGGCAGGACAAATCCGTTCGCTTCGGCGAAAACATCAAGCGGACCAGCGACGTCCAGTGCTTGAACTCCGTCGTGGATGACGACCGCGATCGAGCGCCTAGACATGCGTTAGCCTATGAGCTTCGGATTTTTGACGCGCCGGATGAGGGATTTGTCCAAAAACAATCGTCGGCGACAAAACAGGCAGCAATCTTGGGATTGTTGGCAGTTTCCTTGGCATCGACCTCATTGCCGATGATCTGGCCTATGCATCATATTGTTCGTGTCGAGGCCGCGGGGCACCGCCCCGCTCCAACCCCAAGGTCGTGTTGGTTTCGACAGATCGGCCCAATTTCCAGCGGCAAACCGACTCCGGGCCACCGCAGGGCGCTGTTCAGTGGAGATCATTATGACTACCAATTTCGTGGTTCCGGCAAGCATTGATGGTGTTTCGATTCCAGATAGCAAGCTCTGCGCGGCAATCGGCGAGTTCGTTCGCGACAGCGAAACGGAGCTCCTCTTCAACCATTCGAGCCGGGTTTTCCTGTTCGGCGCCCTGGCCGGAAGGCAGCGCGGCTTAAGCTTCGACGCAGAGCTGCTCTACGCCGCTGCCATGTTCCATGATATGGGGCTTATGCCCGACCACAGCAGTCATGATCATCGCTTTGAAGTCGATGGAGCAGACGCCGCGCGCGATTTTCTCAGCAGCTATGGCATCCCGCAGGGCGATCTGGATACTGTTTGGGCAGCAATCGCGTTGCATACAACTCCAGGCGTGCCTGAATTCATGCACCCGGTGATTGCATTGACGACGGCCGGCGTTGAAATGGATGTCCTCGGCCTGACCTATTCGGAATATCCTGACCACATCCGTGAAGCGGTTGTCGCAGCCTTCCCTCGGACACCGAATTTCAAGGAGGATATCATCCAGGCCTTCTACGATGGGATCAAGCACAAGCCGGAAACGACATTTGGTAATGTGAAGGCGGACGTGATCGCCGATAAGGAGCCGCATTTCCATGCAGGCAACTTCTGCAGCGTTATCAGAGGATCGCGCTGGTCCGCCTGACCCGTTCCAAAGCCTTTTAGCGCGGCCATCGGAAAAGCTCGTCCGCACGCTGAGTCGCGTGCGGACAAACCGGGAAGCGTGGCGGCTGAATTCGAGGGGCATTTGCAATAAGCGCCATCATCCTCCCATTTTAGGGCCGTTGCCTATCTCAAACAGCCGTTGCGCGTACGGACTGGTTCAGGAGGAGCTTGGACAAAGCCCATGTGGCCCTCGGGCCGAGGCCGCGCCACTCCGACGAAGGACTTGATCGGCCCCACTTCCGGGGGCCAGACTGTACCTAGTAGGCTTGGTCGTCCTGACCGCGGTCGAACAGCGATCCGATTCGTCGCGTTCCGGGGGGAACCGTAAGCTTGTCGTCTTTTGGTTTTACGTTCCTATCGCGCAAGGCGCTTGGGCAAGCAGAGCAGATGATGTTCGGTGCCAACGCCGGTGTGCGCGACGAGGTCGGCTTCTTAATCGTCCACCAACGCTACTCGGATCATCTTTTTCCAGGCACGTCCGTCCTGCACACCCGATTGCGCTACGCGCTCCTCATTCCTTGGCTGTATCAAAGCCTGCGCGCCAAGCGACCAGTGCCTAAGGATTTCGCGCAGGCCTTCGTCGATCTCGAACATGCCCTGACCGGCCGCCTTCAATTCAAGGAGGGTGCCGGCGAGCCGGACGGTGTGATCGGTGGTGACGTCTTCCCCCGCGCCATCAGCCAGCCACCGGCCTATGTGTATTGGACCGCGCTCGCCAAATGGGGACTGATCAGCACGCGGCCCGACGGGCGCCCCTGGAGCCGGTCGGACATGGCGAGGCTTCTCGCTGCCGGAAGCAAGAAATCCCTCCTCGACGATGACGATAAGCCGCTAGAAACGGTGGCGTGGCCGATTACCGGGATGATCGAAGCGCCTCCTGAATGGAAGGGCACCGGCAAGCTGACTCTTGAACTCTCGCCCCCTGAGCGGGAGTTCCTGGCGCGCAAGCTGCGCGCGGTACGCTCGCCAACCGATCCACGCGAACCTTCGCTCCTGTCCAGGCTGGTCGGGCGCCCCCTCTCAGACGTGCCACATTGTTGGAACGACGAGATCCTCGGCGTGGCAGGCAATGAAACGGCACGCCTGAAGCGCGCAGGACAGGCCGCCGCACTCTCAGCGATCGGCCGTGCCATTTATGCCGCCTTGGTCGAGACCCTGAAGGAGGAGCGTGACAAGCGTCCGCAAGAGAGGGTCCATCGAGAGGATCTCGCCGAAATCATAGCGGAATGGGGCGCCCCGGCCGCCGCCCTCGATTTCGCCCAGTTCCTCGACGACGTCGGTCACCTACCGGCCCCCGTCGAGGCAGCGCTTCGCGAAACGCATGCGTGGGTCCGCTCTAAGGCCAAGGATCCCCTCCCATTGCTTGGCGTCTATGAGAAGGCCGAATATAGTCGCAAGGGCGACCGGGCCCGCCTCGCCAACAACCAGTTCGGGGTCGATCGGCGCATGGAATGGCAAGCCGACAAGCATGGCTATGCCGAGCCGCTGCACTATCGCTGGGGCAATGTGAAACGCCTGCTTCGGGATCTGGAGGGCGTCGCGTGAAGGAGCGGCCGCCCGCCTGGCCTGGGCAGCCCTATCTCGACGAACTGCGGCCAGAGCGCGGCGAGACCGTTCGGCTCGCCTTGTTCGCGACCTACTCGGTAGACCTGTCCGCGATCGCGGCAACGCTGCTGGCGCTGATCGGACGGAACAATGAGAAGGGAAGCGGCGCCGCGATCGATTTCGCGGAGGCCGTCGATCAATTACGCGACCGAGTGCGGATCATCATTCAGCGCGGAAGGATCGCGAAGCCGATCGCCCTGCCCCGCGTCGCGGGTATTCTTGATCAGTTCGTCGTCGAGCAAACGCATGACGAGCGCGAGCGGAGCTGGCATCCGAAAATCGCGCTAGTGGCTTACGAAAACGAAAGGGGGTGACGCGGTGGAAGCTCTGGATCGGAAGCCGCAATCTCACCCGAACCCAGGATCTGGAGCTCGGCGTCCTTCTCGACGGGCGCGAGAAGCGCGGCAAAGGCAGGGCAGCCCTCAAGGGCATTGGGCAGCTTGGTGCTAACCTCGCCAAGGCTGCCGGGCGCTCTGACGCGTCGGCTATCGGCGGGGAGTTGGATACCGTCTGGTGGGAATCGCCCGAGGGCTTCTGCCTACGCGCTCTCCTCGATGGGCTTATCGCCGACGTTGCTCTCCCGGTCGCCCCTCCCGAGGGCGCGATCGACGGCGTCACGATCGTCAGTCCGTTCCTGTCTGCCGACTTCTTGAAAACGGCGGGACGGTGGGGGCCCGACGGCTCCCGAACCTTGATTTCGTCGATGCCAGCGTTGGTCGACATGGCGAATAGACCGAGTGCCCCGCTCACCGCCTTCTCGCGCGTTCTCGCCTATGCGGCTCCGGACGAGACGATCGAGAAGACGCTGTCGGCGCCTTCTGCAGCATCGCCAGCCGAGGACGACGACGTCGAGCCGCAGCCAATGGCGCTTCACGCCAAGTTGGTCGCCTTTCATCGCGGCGAAACGACGATCGTCCGGGTCGGCAGTGCAAACGCCACTGGGCGCGCCTGGTCAGGGCGCAATTCGGAAGTGATGATCGAACTCGAGGCGAGCGACGCCTTCAATCCCGGCCTCGAATTCCTGATCGGGAAGGCCACGCCAATCACGATCGACGAGCTCGTGCAGGCGAAGGCTGCCGACACTAGTGCGGTCGATGCGCTCGAGGAATCCCGCAAGGCACTGATAGCGTCTTGGGACCCGATCTTGCGCCGTGATGGAGATCGCTTCGTCCTGGACGCTAGAGCGGTACCGCGGCTGGCCAATGAGGGACACCTTTTCTCCGCCGGGCACGCCAACAGCGACCTTCTCGCATGGCCGCAAAGGGGCACTCGGCTCGATCTGGGGATACTGCCGCTGTCGATCCAATCCGCGTTCATTCAGGTCCAGATCGCATCGGGTGATGAGGCGCTACGGTGGATGCAGCGGGTGGAGGTCGATCCGCCCCTTGATGAGGCGCGAGACCTCGCTGCGCTTGCGACCCACATGGGCCTGCGCGCCTTTCACGACTGGATGCGGGCAAGGCTGAACGGCGAGACAATTCCCGCCGGCGATTTCGCCTGGGACGAAGATGTGGGTGGATCAGCCAGGACGCGCTCGTCCTTCGGAGACGGGCGGTTGACGCTTGAAGATATTCTCACCGCCTGGGCCCGAGACCCGGGCGCGTTCGCAAGGGCCGATAAGCAATTCGACCCCTACGTCGAAGCGCTGCTTGCTCATGACGGCAGCCTCACCGCGGAAGAGAAGAAGGATCTGAACGAGCTCCGGCAGATCTGGGCAATGGCCCGCACGCAGCTCGTCCCATGAGCGCCTCTTCAAAGCCCTTCCAGAAGGCGACCATCGCGGCCGCGACACAGGCTCTTCGGGGCGCTAACCCGCTGCGCCGATTCCTCGTCGCCGACGAGGTCGGCCTCGGCAAAACCGTCGTTGCCCGTGACACGCTGGCCGCCCTTTGTGAAAAAGCGCGCAAGTTCACGGTCTATTACATCTCTAGCGGCCACAAGGTGGCCGATCAGAATAAAACCGAGCTGCTGCGCTTCCTCGACGAAGAGGCAGCGGACGCAGCGCTCTCGAAGATCGACCGCGTCGGCCTCATCCCGCTTGAACAGAAACGCGCCGGCAGCCTGCGCCTCTACGCGTTCACGCCCCTCACCTCGTTCTCGGGCACGAAGCGCCTCTATGGCGGGAAGGCGGTCGAGCGAGCCTTCATCAAGTTGCTGCTGGACGAAATCTACCCCGGCCTGACCGACGCATTCCCGAAGAACTTCATCGAGCATGGTGCCACGACGGGCTGGCGCTGGGCGGTCGCCGAGGCTCAAGAAAAGTATGCGCACGCCGCCTCCGGATTCAAGACCGCCTACGGTCGGGCGCTTCGCAGTGAATTTGGCACGCCGGCGCGTGACGCGATCGCCAAGATGGCCAACGATTCCACGATTTCGGATGGCCACACGATCGGCCTGATGCGGAAAGCGCTGGCGCAGGCGGCGCTCGACTCGGCTATGCCGCATCTCGTGATCCTCGACGAGTTCCAGTGTTACCGCGAACTGCTCGACGCCGGCGCCGACAATCCCCTCGCGCGACAGCTGCTCCACGGAAAGGACGGAGATACCGCCTCGCCCATCCTGCTGCTCTCCGCCACGCCCTATCGCTTCTACGCGGAACGTTGGGAAACCGGAGCCGGCGCCGCACCCCATATCGAGCTTTTCGATCTAATCGCGTTTCTGGGCGGCGCAGACATTCGCGCGAAGGCGGAGACGCAATTCCGTCGGTTCGGCGACCTGCTCCATCTTATTGGCCGGCTACCGGTCGAGAGCCGCCAGCCTGCGATCGCGGAGGCAGAGACGATCAAGCACGACCTTGAGGCCCTGCTGACGCCCCTCATGTCGCGGACCGAGCGCCCGGCAGTCCGAGAAGGCAAGGAACCGCCGCCAAAGCCGGTGCGGATCGAACCACACGACCTCGACGTCTACCGCCATTTCACCAACGGGGTCGACGAGAAGCTAAGGACGTCGACGATCGCGTACTGGCTGTCGGTTCCCCTGCCCGCCCAGTCGCTTGGCGAAAGGTATCAGATCACGCGGGACCGAGACTTCCCGGCCACGCGGAGCGTTCCGCGGCTTGGTGTCACCACTTGGTCCAAACCTCCGCGGGATGGTTGGGGGAGTGCGAAGCTTCGAGCGCTCAGCGAAATCGTTTCGACCGAAGCGCTGGCCTTACCCTGGATGCTGCCCTCGCTCGCCTGGTGGGACGCCGCCGGTCCATGGGCGAAAGTCGACCAGCCGCAGAAAATGCTGATCTTCAGCCGGTTCAGGGCTACACCCCAGAGCGTGGCCGCCCTCGTCAGCCTGGAGGTCGAACGCACATTCGTGGCGAAACCAAGCCTCCGTTATCAGGACGCCTGGAAGAAGCGCCACCTCAACCCCAAGCCCAATCAGGGGCCGACCCTGGCGCTCTTCCACCCTAGCCCATTCCTGATCCGCGCGGTCGATCCACTGGATGTCCGCGCCGGCGCATCGATCAAGCAGATCCGCGCCCGTGCCCGGCAACAGATCATACGCGCGCTGCCGGCATCCATTGCGCCTCAAGCCCCCAACAAGCGCGATGGTCGCCGCCGCAAGCCCGGATGGGCGGTGCTCGCCGCGATCGAAGCTGCGCAAAGGCAGCCCTACGCGCGCGAATTTGCAACGATCCAGAGAGACTGGGCTTGGGCCGCCCCGAAGGACGCTGCGCTGCAGTCGCTTCTCAAGCTGCGCGATGAAGCAGAGCCGATCAGCTGGATCAGCAAATGGGAGCTCGACGCCCTTGTTGACATCGCGCTGGGTGCGCCGGGTGTTGTCGCGGGCCGAGCGCTTTATCGGCACCTGCCGGACCTGTTCGACTTCAAAGCCAAGCATTTCCGCAAACTGGCGCGGTTCTGCTGGACGAAGCTTCGCACCTATCTCGATCGTCCGATTTTTTGGGCCGTTCTCCCTGGAAAGGACGCCACGGCCAAATATCAGCGCGCCTGCGTTGAAGGCTGCCTTGAGGCAGTGCTCGATGAGCATTTCTGGCTGCGTAAATCGAAGGTCGGCGCGGCCGGCCTGATCGACGATCTGTCCGCGGCGTTGTCCGCCAACATTGGCACGTTCGGCTTCAAGGGTCCGGCCAAGAAGGACAAGATCCGCATTCGCTGTCATGCGGCCGTGCCGTTTGGTGCGACCGAAAGCGAGACCCTGCGCCAGGATCAAGGCGACGACACCCAGAGGCCCGCTCGTTCGGAGGAAATCCGCAGCGCCTTCAACACGCCCTTTTGGCCCTATATTCTCGCCACCACGTCAGTCGGTCAGGAAGGTCTCGATTTCCATAGCTGGTGCGACCGGCTCGGTCACTGGGATCTATGTTCGAGCCCGGTCGATCTGGAACAGAGGGAAGGACGCGTTCAGCGCTTCGGTGGGCTAACGGTGCGGCGCCCGCTCGCCGCAAAGCTCGGGCCCGACGCCTTGGCCGCAGCGCGGAGCGATGGCAGTTCGCCCTGGGAGGCGATCGCAGCCTGCGCCAACGAGACCTTCAAGGACGACGAAACCGGTCTCACGCCATGGTGGACCTTGCCCGGCGCAGAACTCAAGCGGCACCTGTTCGCGCTGCCACAGAGCCGCGACATTGATCGCTTCGCGAAGCTGAAGACCCAGCGGCTGCTCTACCGAGTGGCGCTTGGCCAACCCGATCAGGAGGATCTGGTCGAGCTTCTCACCAATGACGATCCCGAGGCCATGCGCTCACTGCAGCGCCTTACGCTGGACCTATCTGCCTTCGCGCACAAGACACCAGACCAGCCTCAAACGGCGGGCGCGCCCACAATACTAAGCATCTCGCCTGAGCCAGAGACCATGGCAGTGCCGTCATCATAGACTTCCACTTCCTCTCCGGTCGCGAGCCAGTGCGTCTTGAAAGACATCTGGTTCTGCCAAATCGTCCCTGTCGAAGTCGGGTCGGTGCCAGAGATCAAGAACTCGTGGATCTCGACTGGAGCGTCGTTCGATCGCTTCGCCTTCAGAGTTCGAAGAAACGTTTTCTTCGGGCTACCCATTCTAACGGACATGGTCGACCTCCTTAGGCGTGAGGCGACTGGAACATAAATCGAACAGAAAGCCAACCCCTTTTACCAGCGGCGGTCCTCGCACCCGTGGCAGCGGTCGTTCTCGTCGGCTGGCTGTCCAACGTGCTGACCGTCCTCAACCAAGTCGGCGCGACGGTGATCGCGACCGACGTGATCCGCTTCGCGCTCCCCGTTTCATTTGCGGTCTCGACTATGCAACTCTATCGCGCCCTCAGCAGCGGCTAGACCCAGAATCGATCGGTCATCCGAGCACTACTTCCGGGACGGCGCTGGCGCTGATCGGCGATCGCGGCAACCGTATCACCGCAGCACTCGAAGACCTGTCGCTGGCTGTGTTCAAGCTCGTCGCGATCCTGATGAAAGCGGCACCGGTCGGCGCATTCGGGGCGATGGCCTTCACCATCGGCAAATATGGCGTCGGCACGCTTCTCAACCTCGCGGCGCTGGTCGGCACGTTCTACCTGACCTCACTGCTGTTCGTCATCCTCGTGCTCGGCACCGTCGCCGCCCTGTCCGGTTTCTCGATCGTTCGCCTGATCGTGTATCTGAAAGGGGAACTGCTGCTGGTGCTCGGCACATCCTCCTCGGAAAGCGCGCTGCCCTCACTCATCGAGAAGATGGAGCGCGCCGGCTGTCCCAAATCGATCGTCGGGCTGGTCGTTCCGACCGGCTACTCCTTCAATCTCGATGGCACCAACATCTACATGACGCTGGCTGCGCTGTTCATCGCGCAGGCGTGCAACATCGATCTTACCATTGGCCAGCAATTGCTTCTGCTGGGTGTCGCGATGCTGTCGTCGAAGGGCGCGGCGGGTGTCACCGGCGCCGGGTTCATTACGCTGGCTGCGACATTGTCGATCGTGCCGAGCGTGCCGGTCGCAGGGATGGCGCTGATCCTTGGCGTCGACCGGTTCATGTCGGAATGCCGGAGCCTCACCAACTTCATCGGCAACGCCGTTGCGACCGTGGTCGTATCTCGGTGGGAAGGCGCGCTCGACAAGCCGCGGTTCGACGCCGCGATGCGCGGTGAGCCGCTGCCGCGGGTCGATCAGCTACCCGCCAGCGCGATCGCCGCCGAATAACGTCCTTCCGGCGGTCGCCAGCGGCGACCGCCCAGTTCGGAATCATCCACATGGCCCGTTTTTTTCGCACCCCTGGCGGTGCCACGCTCCCCCTTTGCCTGCTCGCCGCCGCGCCCGTCGTGGCTCAAACCAAAAGTCCTGCGCCGAGCGAAGCCGGCCAGACCCGCAACCCGGCAACCCCGATCGTCATCTCCTATCCCTCGGCTGCGGCCGGCGACGGCGTGAGCGCCGGCGGGTTCAACCTGTCGCGCTGGGCGGAGGACTGGAGCAGCTACCGTGATCCGAAAAAACGCAACGACCCGCTCGACCGGCTCAAATATCTGCCGATCGACGCGGACCGGGGCATCTACGTAACTCTCTCGGGCGAACTTCGGCTGCGCGTCAACGAGGTCACCAACCCCAACCTGCGCGAAGGCGAAGCACAGCGCCAGGACATCAATCGCATCGTCGCTGGTGCCGACGTTCACATCACACCGTACTTCCGTGCTTACGGCGAGATCGCACACGGTGGTCTGGCCGGGCAAAACATCACCCCGCTGCCCACTCTTAAAAACGACCTGGTCGTCCAGCAGGCGTTCGTCGAAGGCGACGTGACCGTGTTTAACGTCGCGCTGGGTCTTCGATATGGACGACAGGAGTTCACGGACGGCTCGAACCTGCTCACCTCGCAGCTCGACAACAATACGATCCGCAACGTCCTGAACGGCTTCCGGGTCTGGGCGCGCGGGACGCGCGTGCGCGCCGACATGTTCGACTTCTACCTGACGCAACTCGGCGCCGAGGGCACCGGCGACGACAATATCGACAAGACGCGCCGTTTCACCGGGATCACCGCCGGTTATGTCGTTCCGGCGAACTTTCTGGGCAGGTCCAAGCTCTATCTCGACCCGTTCGTCTGGCGCCTGCGCAACAACGCGGTCGCACGCGGGGCGACGACCGCACGTGAGGAACGCATGTATTACGGCGCCCGATTGTGGGGTGATGTCGATCGGGTGACGATCGACTGGACGGTAGACCATCAGGGCGGAACCTCCGGCGATCGCGACATCGACGCATGGCAGGTTCTGCTTGCGCAGACCTACCGGCTCGGGGCCGCATCGACCGCACCGAGGATCGGCTTCCACGCGGATTATGCCAGCGGCGGCGGAGGGTATGGTGCAGGCGCGCTCCGATCGGCGGCAACACCCTTCGGCAACAACATCTACTACAGCTACCAGTTGTTTCTGACGCCGACGAACCTCGTGACGGTGGCGCCGAGCTTCACGTTTTCGCCGATCAGGGGTGTGCGCCTCACGACCGAATATCGGTTCGCCTGGCGTGCCGATGTCAAAGATGCCGTGTATCGCGCGAACGGCAGCGCCTTTGCAGGTACGCTGAACGTCTCCGACCGGAAGATCGCGGATTCGCTCAGAATGCAGATGATCTACTCGATCACGCCCCGCCTCTCGTTCACGGGCCGCTATGAGCATCTTATGGCCGGCCCGTCGCTGACACGGGCTGGATATTCCAATTCGGACTTCCTGGCTGGCTGGGTCAGCTTTCGCTTCTGAGCAAGAGTTTTGATCGTCGTCAAAGAGCCGCCGCCATACCCACGCATCTCTAGCAGCGATTGGAAAACTAGTGACCTAGCCGGACGCGTTCCATATTCTACGGATGTGGTATCGGTGCGCGGCCTGCGGATCGTGCAGCAACCATGCCGCGAACAGCGCTGGCCAGTGAAGGGTTCTTCTGTAAGATCCGGTCGACTGACCGGCCTCAGTCGAGCGACTTGACGATCTCCTCGACCATCTTCTTGGCGTCGGCGAGCAGCATCATCGTATTGTCCATGTAGAATACGTCGTTGTCGACGCCGGCATAGCCGACCCCGCCCATCGATCGCTTGACGAACAGCACGGTCTTGGCCTTTTCCACGTCGAGCACCGGCATGCCGTAGATCGGCGACGTCTTGTCGGTCTTGGCGGCGGGGTTGGTGACGTCGTTCGCGCCGATCACGAACGCGACGTCGGTCTGCGCGAATTCGCCGTTGATGTCCTCAAGCTCGAACACCTCGTCATAGGGCACGTTCGCCTCGGCGAGCAGTACGTTCATATGGCCGGGCATGCGACCGGCGACCGGATGGATCGCATATTTGACGCGGACGCCATGCGCCTTCAGCTTATCGGCCATCTCGCGCAGCGCGTGCTGCGCCTGCGCGACCGCCATGCCGTAGCCGGGGACGATGATGACCTGCTCGGCCTGGCTCATCAGGAAGGCGGCGTCCTCGGCGCTGCCGCGCTTCCACGGGCGATCGACTTTGGCCGCACCGCCCTCGCTCGCCGCCGCCGCGCCGAAGCCGCCGGCGATCACGCTGATGAAGCTGCGGTTCATCGCCTTGCACATGATGTAGCTGAGGATCGCGCCCGACGAGCCGACCAGCGCGCCGGTGATGATCATCGCGGTGTTGTGGAGCGTGAAGCCCATCGCCACCGCCGCCCAGCCCGAATAGCTGTTGAGCATCGACACCACCACCGGCATGTCCGCGCCGCCGATCGGGATGATGAGCAGGAAGCCAATCGCGAAGGACAGGACAGTGATCGTCCAGAACACCCAGGCGCTCTGGTCCTGCGTGAAGTACGCGACGAGGGCGAGGATCGCCGCCAGCACGGTGAGGTTGATGACATGTCGCGCGGGCAGCAGGATCGGCGCGCCGCCCATGTTGCCGTTGAGCTTGAGGAAGGCGATCACCGAGCCGGAGAAGGTGATCGCGCCGATCGCAATGCCGAGCCCCATTTCGATGCGGCTCTGCGGATAGATCGCGAAGAACGGCTTACCGATCAGCGGGATCACCATGTCGGCGATGCCGAACGCCTGCGGGTTAAGGAACGCCGCCGCCGCGACCAGCACCGCCGCAAGGCCCACCAGCGAGTGGAAGGCGGCGACGAGCTGCGGCATGTCCGTCATCGCGATCCGCCGCGCGGTGGTGAGGCCGATCATCGCGCCGATCGCGATCGCGGCGAGGATAAGCCCGACCGTCGACCAATCCACAACGAAAACAGGTGCGTACGTCATATCATGGCAGACAGCCGGGCCACTGCCGGCGATCGTGTGCATCTGGCTGCACAGTTGCCCGGTGGCCTGGATCATCGCGCCCGGCACATGCGTCAGCAGCGTCGTCACCACAGCGATGGTCATGCCGATGATGCCCATGCGGTTGCCGCGTTGCGACGTGGCGGGCGACGACAGGCCGCGCAACGCGAGGATGAAGCACACGCCCGCGACGAGATAGGCGAAGGCCGCCCAGGGATTTACGCTTGCGTGTTCCATAGTGCCCCTACCTCGTCACCCCAGCGAAAGCTGGGGTCTCCCGTTGCTCGCGCGGCGCTCACGCCGCTCGAGACCCCAACTTTCGTTGGGGTGACGTTTATTTCTGAGCGGCAGCCGGCCGCTCCTTCTTCTTGTACATCGCGAGCATCCGCGCGGTGACCGCGAAGCCGCCGAAGATGTTGACGCTCGCCAGCACCACCGCGAGCAGCCCGAGCCATTTCGACACCGCGCCGCCGGCGCCGATCCCCGCCGCCGCCGCCGCGATCAACGCGCCGACGATGATGACCGAGGAGATCGCGTTGGTGACGGCCATCAGCGGCGTGTGCAGCGCGGGCGTGACCGACCAGACGACATAATAGCCGACGAAGCAGGCCATGACGAAGATCGACAGGATCGAAATGAAGTCCATGTCAGCGCATCCTCTGGATTTTCACTAATCTCGCCCATGTCGCACATAAAATTCGCGCCGATCGCGTGTGAGATTCGGGTCGGGCGAGGGTACTGGCGCCTCGCCGTGTAGGACAGGTCATGGCTGCTCCCCGGAACTCCGTGCTGGGGAGGATCATGACAGGAGCCGCGCGTTCACCACCGCGCCGCCCTTGGTCAGGCGCACGGCGTCGCCGATTTCTTCGTCGAGGACCGGGGCGGCTTTGTCCTTGTCCCAGAAGGCGCTGAGGAAGTTGAACAGGTTGCCGCTGAACAGCGCGCTGGCATCCGCCGCCAGGCGGCTGGGGACGTTCCTGTGGCCGACGATCTTGACGCCGCCCACTTCGACCACCTCGCCCGCGACCGCGCCTTCGACGTTGCCGCCCTGTTCGACCGCGAGATCGACGATCACGCTGCCGGGCTTCATGCTCGCGACCTGCGCGGCGGAGATGAGGCGGGGGGCGGGGCGACCGGGGATCAGCGCCGTCGTGATGACGATGTCCTGCTT
>Ga0070667_100000219_pt1 | contig 66264 bp, 57 predicted proteins | sample KBSS33metaG_FD_64659 | JGI IMG/M metagenome (GOLD analysis project Ga0070667, IMG submission 64659) | Switchgrass rhizosphere microbial communities from Kellogg Biological Station, Michigan, USA - KBS S3-3 metaG | ecosystem: Host-associated > Plants > Roots > Rhizosphere > Soil ...
GTCTTGAACGGGTCGCCGACTGCGGCACAGCCGACCAGGCTGGCGAGCACCGCGCACAGCAGCGCGCCGCAGGCGGTGGTTTCAACGTATCGCATCGATCACTCCTTCGCTGCGCTCGTTTTTGCCGTAGCGCACCGGCCGCAGCTCGCGCAACGCGTCGAAGCTGGCCTTGACCCACTGGTCGTAGAGGCCCTCGGCGGCACGGCGCGCGTTCAGCTCATGCAGCTCGGTCGCTTTCTCCTCGAACGGGAAGGCCTGTTCCTCGAGCAGCACGTTGTACTGTTCGAGCTCGGCCTTCGAGAGCTTCTTCGGTCGCTCCGAGCTCATCAGTGCCCGGCCGAAATCGCGGTACACGCTTGCGATGCGGAAGGTCGCGGCCGTGGTCACTTCGGCCACGCCGTAGTTGGCGGCGAGCTCGTAGGACTTGAGAACCTCTTCCATCTTCGCCTTCTTCAGCTTGAGCTGCTTCTGCAGCGGCTCGACCAGCGCGACCTGGCGGAATGCCGCGGCCACCGGCTCGGCGAGCGCGAGTGCGGCGTTCGCGCCCAGATAACGGGTGCGGTTGGTGCGCGCGCTTCCGCCGTTCTGGTCGGCCTGCAGAATTTCGCGCGTCAGCGCGGCTTCGCGGGCCACGTTGCCATCGGCCTTCGCGATCTTCGCCAGACGTGCACGGGCTTCGATCGCCGGCTCCAGCGGCTGCGGGTTCTGCGCCAGATAGCGCTCGTAGGCCTTCGCCGCGGCGGGGCGCGCGCCGGCCTTCTCGTGGAGTTCGGCGGCTTGCCAGAGTGCATCGCGCGCGATCTTCGGATCTTTGCTTGCCGCCGCCAGCCGCTCGAACTCGCCCGCGGCGCCGGCCCACTGGCCCTTCTCGAGGTAGGCGACCGCGAGCTTGCTGCCCACCTCGCCCTGCAGCGCATGGTTCGGGAAACGCTGGCGGAAGTCTTCGAGCGTTCGGATCGCGCCATCCCAGTCCCGCATCGCGATCTGCGACGCGGCGGCGTCGTACTGCGCGGTCGAGCGCACCGCCGACTGCGGCGCGACGCTGGCGACGCGCTGGAAGTTCGCGACCGCCTCGGCCGCCTTGCCCGCCGTGCGCGCCGCCTCGCCCTGCTTGTAGATCGCCGCGGCCTGGCGCTCGACGAGGTCGGCACGTGCGGCGTCCTTCTCGGGTGTGAGCTTCAGCACCTCGGCATAGGCGATCTCGGAACGCGCGAACGCGCCGCGCTCGAACGCGACATGCGCGAGCACGGTCCAGGCGACGCGACGCTGCGCATCGGCGGCGGCCGGCTTCAGGTCCAGCACGCGTTGCGCGACCTGCGCCGACGCATCACCGTCGCGCAGCGCATAGAGCGTGTCGGCGGCATCGGCGAGCACCGCGCCGGCGCGCGCATCGCTGCCGAACGCATCGGCGAAGCGCAGCGCGCTGGCCACGCTCGCGCGCTGCAGCGCGAGCTGCTCGGCCGGCGCCGCCGCCTTGCGCTGTTGCGCGTAGCTGAGCAGCGCGGCGTAGCCGGCATCGGCGCTCTTCGCGTGAGTCGCGTAGTGGTAGGCGGTCTTCTCGTACTCGACGGCGGCCGGCGCGAAACGCTTGTCCTCGAACAGAAGCTCGGCGAGCAGGAAGTTGGTCTGCGCGGCCTGGGGGTCGTCCGGGAACGACGCGAGGCTGGCGCGGTACCAGCGCACCGCCTCCTGGTAGTCGGCCGTGTCCTTGCTCTTCTGGGCGCTCGCGTGATAGTGGCGCGCCAGCTCGGCGAGGTGCGTCTTGACGAGCGGCTGCGCGCGCTCCCAACCGCTCGGGTTGGCGCGGCGGAACTCGCTGTCGCTCCCGTAGCGCGCGACGTACTCCTTCTTCGCATCGAGCGCCAGCGTGGGCAAGCCGCTGCGCTCGTAGATCGCGATCACGCGTGCCTGCAGCACCGGCGCCTGCGCGTGCAGCGGGTTGCGGCGCGCGAACGCGCCGAAGGTGTCGGCGGCGTCCTTGAAGCGCTCCTGCCGGATGTAGAGCTCGCCGAGTTGTTCGTAGACGCGGAACTCGTAGCTCTTGCGCGCCGGCGAATCGATGTAGGCGGCAATCGCTTCCGCGCCCTGCGTCGCACCGGGTGAATTCGCCAGGCTGATGCTGGTGACGCGGAAGGTGTCCTCGACCAGCTCGCGGTCGGCGCGGGTCAGGCCCTGCAGCGTGTCGAGGCCGCCCTCGCCGGGCCGGTCCGCGACCTTCAGGTCGAGCACGCCGAAGAACGAGTGCAACGCGTCGTCCAGGCGCCCTTGCTTGAACTGCGACCAGCCGTGCATGTAGAGCGCGCGGTCGCGGTAAGAGTTGCTCGGCCCGGCGGCGAGCACGGTGGCGTACGCCTGCTCGGCCTTCGGATAGTCGCGCGCGGTGAACAGCAGCTCGCCGCGCCGGAACTGCGCCTCATCAAGGTAGCGGGTCGCGGGGTAGTCCTTGACCAACTTGTCCAGCGTCTTCAACGCGGTCTCGAGGTCGCCGCCGACCTCGTGGGCACGCGCGAGCTGGTACAGCACACGATCGTTGTTCGGGTCGGCCGGGTACGCCTTCAGGAAGGCCTGGTAGCGCGCGATCGCGGCGCGGTAGTCCGGGTCGGCCGCGCTGGCACCGCTGGCGCTGCGGCTGTCGGCGCTCTCCATCTCCAGGTCGCCGATGCGGCGCATCGCCTCGGCGCGCTGCGGTGCCTGCGGTGCGATGTCGAGGAACTTCTGGTACGCCTCGATCGCCTGCGCCTCGCTGGCCGCGACGCGCTGGTCCCTGGCGACGGCGACGGTGCGGCCGGCCAGCGTCTTCAGCGTCGGCTCGTTGTCGGGCGTGCCGCGCGGGCCTGCGCAGGCGGCGAGCAGGCAGGCCAACGCGACGAGCGTGGCGCTAGGGCCTGGCCGCAACATGCTCGCTCTCCTGCTTGGCATCCGCCTTCGCGTTCGCGTGGTCGTACAGCTGCGCGACCGCGAAGCGGGCCTGCGTCGAATACACCGCGAGACGCTCCTTCTGGCGCGTCAGTTCGGCGACCGCGATGTCCTGCAGCGCGAACTGCTGCTCCTTCGTCAGCGCCGCGACACGCGGGATCATCACGTCCAGCAGCGGCGCCAGCGCCGCGATGCGCCGTCCGAAGCGCTCGAAGCGCGCCGGCTCGTCGCGCTGCGCCTGCGCGAGTTCGGCGTCGCGGCGATGCGCCTGTGCGATCTGGTCATCGATGTCCTGCAGGTCCTTCTGGGCACGCCAGGCGCGCTCGGTCTGCCCCTGCGCGAGTTGCCAGGTCAGCGCACCGGCGGCCAGGCGCACGCGCTCGCGGGCCGGCGCCAGCCCGGGGTCGTTGCCGGCGACGATCGCCTGCGCGCTCGCAATACGCGCGAGCAGGTCGAGCTGCTTCGCGTCGGCGAACGCGACGCCATCGGCCGCGGCCGCGCCGCGCGCGATCTCGGCGGCCAGCGCATCGCGGCGCTGCCGCAGCGCGCCCAGGCCGCTCGCACCCGCCCGCTCGCGCACCTGCGGCAAGCGCTCGGCGAAGGCCTTGCGGCGCGTCGCGAGCATGTCGTCGAACACGACCAGCTTGGCGCGCCACTCTTCGAGATTCGTCGTGAGGTAGCGCAGGTCGCGGTAGTTCTTGAAGGCTTCCTGGAACTCGTGCTGCGCCAGCAGTTGCGACAGGTGGCCGGCGTGCGGCAGCGCGGGCAGTTGACCCAGGCGCCAGAACCAGCCCATCTCCGCGCCGGGGTTGCGCTCGAACAGCGCCTCGACCATCGTGCCGCTGCGGATCGCCGCCATCGATTCGTCGAGGTCGGTGCTCTCGCGCGCGAACGCGGCGATCGCGGCGTTGTAGCCGGCGAGCGCCTGCTGGTAGGCGCCGAGCTCGGCGTAGGCGTAGGGCACCGCGATCTGCGCTTCGAGCGCGGCCGAGTCGCCCACGTCGCGCTGCGCCAGCTCCAGCCACGGCACCAGCGCCTGCTGCGGCTCCTTCAGCGCCACCGCGGCCCAGCCGAAGCCGAGCAGCGCCTTGTTGGCCTGCAGGCTTTTCAGGCGCACGCGTTCGAGGTAGGTTCGCGCGGACTTCGGATCGCCGTTGCTCAGCGCGCCGAAGCCGAGCGCGACGTTCGCACGATCGCGCAGGCTGCGGAACTCCTCGTCCTCGGCCGGCGCGCGGCCGAGTTCGTCGAGGACCGCGACGCCGCGCGCGGCATCGTCGGCGCGGCCGGTCTTCATCAGTGCGACGCCGAGGTTGAACCGGGCATAGCGCGTGCCGCTGTTCCTTGAACTGCCGGCCTGGCCGCCGACGGCGCTCAGCACGCCGGCCGCGCTGGCGTAGTCGGCGCGTGCCATCAGCAGGTTCGCCTGCAGCAGCGCGCGGTCTTCCTGCAGCGGCGGCGGCAGTTGGTCGCCGACCTGCGCCAGCGCCGCTTCGGCCTCGGCAAGAGTGCCGCGCTGGTACCGGATCTTCGCGAGGAAGAACCAGGCCCGGTCGCGCACCTTGGGTTCGGCGCCGCGTTCAATGAGCTTGGCGAAGATCTCACCGGCTTCGCGCTGCAGGCCGTAGGACAGCAGCATGCCGCCGCGCAGCACCTCGGCCTCGTCGGCATGGTGTTCGACGCGGCCGAACTGCTGCGAGACCATCAGGCCGGTGACGGCGCTGAAGTAGTGGTCCTGGAAGAACTGGAAGAGTACGTCGCCGTAATGGGGGTCCTTGATCTCGTGGTTCGGCACATCGGTTGCTGCCGCAGTCGCGCTCAGCGCGCAGGCGGCCAGCACCGCGGCGGCGAGACCGCGCAGCGTGAAGCGACGATGGGACGACACGCGCATCGGCGTCTACTTCCAGAGCTTCACGTCGAATTCGGGTTGCAGCTTGCCCATCGAATCCTGGATGCGCAGCTCGATGTACTTCGCCTCGGTGTCCTTCTCGAACTTGACGGTCGCGCCGCGCTTGTAGTCGCGGTCGTGCGGACCCTTGCCCGTGAAGAATGCGACCAGTTCGTGCGTGCCGGTCTTCAGGTTGCCCAGGTAGACACGCTGCACGCCGCCACGGTGCAGCGCCTGCACCTCGAGCGGCGTGTACAGATAGCTGGCCACGACCTTGTCGTCGAGCTTGATCTGCACCGAGTCGAGCTCGAACAGCTTGCCCACGTCCATCGAGACGAACAGCGCGACCTGCGTGTTGGCGGGGAACAGCAGTTCCTCCTCGAGCACGAGCAGGTCGCGGTTCAGCTTGATCACGTCGCTCTTCGCGTCCTGCACGCGGTTGTCCAGCGTGGCCGGCACGGCAGGCGCCGCCGCGTCGGCGGCCCACGCGCCGGCGGCGAGCAGCAGCGACAGCAGGAAGGTGCAACGTTTCATCATCATGGCCTTGCTCATCAGAAGGTGCCCGACACGAACAGCTGCAGCACGCTGGCGTTGGTCGCGTACAGGCTGCCGGTGCGGATGTCGGTGAAGTCGCTGAACTTGAAGCGCACGTACTCGTAGCCGCCGTTGAGCTTGAGTTCGTAGCGGCCCGGCACCTTGCGCACCGTGTAGGCGAGCTTCGCGCCCAGGCCGATGTCGTTGAAGCTGCTCAGCTGGCGATTGCGCGACACGTAGGTCGTTTCCTGCTGCGCGTTGTCGCTGTAGAAGATCGCGTGCTGCTGGGTGTAGTAGCGCACGAAGCTGTCGGCCAGGATCGCATCGCCGAAGCTGCGGCTGTAGCCGAACTCGGCGGTGTGCGCCTTGATGCCCCAGGTGTCCCAGAAGTAGCGGTAGTCGGCGTGCACCGCGTCGTGGTGGCCGAGGTCGCCGACCGCGCGAAACTTCAGCGCGCGCGACGAGCGCGTGCGCGGGTCGCGCTCCGGCACCGCGGCGCCGAAGACGCGCGCCACGCGGTACGGGCTTTGCAGGTAGCCGTCGTCGGCGATGGCCTCGAAGTTCGCGCTGGCCAGCCACTGCTTCGTCAGGATCTGCGTCACGCCGAAGCGGTACTGCCAGTGCTTCGCGGTGTCGGCGAATTCCGGCGCGTTGTGCTTGCCGACCGTGTCAGTGCCACGCGTGAAGCCCAGGCTGGTCGTCGTCATGCCGCCGAAGCTTTCCTGCGAGATGTCGAGGCTGACGCTGTTCGCCGTGTAGTCGGGCTCCTTGCTGCTGGAGGTGCCCAGCGTGATCAGCGAATCGCGGTAGGCATAGTCGGCGCTGAAGCCGTATTCGGTGCGACGCTCGCGGTACGGGCTGGCGGTCGTGACCACGTCGATCGACGCGTTGCTGACCGAGTCGACGTAGTACGAGCCCTGCAGCGAGACCTTGTCGAGCACGCTCTTGCGCACCAGCAGCGCCGGGCCGTTCGCGGTGACGCCGCCGCCGGTGTAGGAGTGGTAGAGCGCCTCGGCGCGGTCCTCGGGCAGGTCGACCGCGCGGGCGCCGCCGGCGGCGAGCACGCCGCCGAGCAGCGCGGCCAGGCGACGGAACAGGCGTGAGCTAGTTGCAGCCACAGCCACCCCCTTGCACGCCGGTCGCACCGCGCGCGGCTTCGCGCACGTCGCGCACGTGCTCGACGTGCTTGTCGGCGAGCGTGCCGCGCGAGGCCTTCATGACCGGATCGGCCAGCTGCTCGCGCTCGTAAGGCTTGACCCAGGGCTCGATCGCGCAGCCGCCGAGCAGCGCGATGCCGGCCAGCACGACGGCGATGGACAGACGGCGCGCGCTCATTTCAGCAGCTCCCGCAGCTGCTTCTCGTAGGTGTCTTCGTAGCCGGCGAGGTACCCGCGGTGCAGATAGCGCACCTGGCCGTCGCGGTCGACCAGCACGGTCGACGGCATCGTCGCGAGCTCGTAGAGCTTGCTGACCGTCTTGTCGGTGTCCAGCAGCACGGGGAAGCTCACGCCGAGCTTGGTGGCCACGGCCGTGGCGTTGCGCACGTCGTCGTCGACGTTGACGCCGAGCAGCACGAAGCCCGCGGCGCGGTACTTGTCGTAGAGCTTGCTGAGCTGCGGCATCTCCTGCCGGCACGGGCCGCACCAGGTGGCCCAGAAGTTGATCATCACGACGCGGCCGCGCTGCTCGGCCAGGCGCAGGTTCGGGCCACCCAGCGTGCGCAGCGTGAAGTCGGGCGCGGCGCTCGAGGTCGCGATCGCCGGCAGCGCGCGGCCCGCCATCAGCGCGAGCGCGGCGCCGGCCGAACCCTGCAGCAGGCCGCGGCGCGTGGTGAGGGGATGAAGATCTGTGCGCATCGCGTCGTCCGACTCAGAAGAAGGCCGTGATGCCGGCGCTGAACTCGAGGTTCTGCGTGCTCTGGCGCTTGCCGAGCAGGTCGAGCGAGAAGATGTGATCGCGCGCGTCGACCTGCAGCGCGATGCGGTCGCCGAGGAACACGCGCAGGCCGGCGCCAACGTTGTAGGTCGGCCGGCGCTGTTGGTCGAACTTGGTGCTGCCGACGCCGCCGATCAGGTAGAAGGCCGAGGGCTTGGCGCGCTTGCCGCCGATGAACACCTCGCCGGGCAGCACGTTGTAGCCGATCGAGAGGTTGTAGTAGCTCAGCTTCTCTTTCTCGTCCGGAAACACGCCGCCCGGCAGCACCTGGCGAAAGGATTCGTCGCTGACCTTGGTCTGCGCGTAGACGCCTTCGACGAAGAAGTCCTCGGTGACGTGGTAGCCCAGCCGCAGCCCGCCGACCGCACTGGAGCCGAAGTTCTGCGTCGCGTAGGTGCCGACGAAGGCGCCGATCTCGAAGTCGTTCGACGGCAGGCGCGGCACGCTGATGTCGCGCCGGTCGACCTGCGGCACGACGACCTGGTCGGTGGGCTTCGCCGGCGCATCGGCAGCGAAGGCGTTGACGCTGATCGCGAGCATCGCGATCGTCAGAAGTGCAGTCTTGTTGTTCATGGCGGTGGTCAGAAGAAGAACGAGAGGCCCGCGGTGAACGCGCGGTATTCGGTGCTGTGCGTGTCGGCGACGAACGCGGTGTAGAGCGAGTAGTCGGCGCGCACGACGAAGCGGTCGCTCAGGTGGTAGCGCAGCCCGACGCTCGCGTTGGCAAGCTTCGCGTCGGTGGTCTGCGCGCCGACCAGGCTGAGGTTGGGGAAGTTCTTGAACTTGCCCACGCCGATCGCGAAGAACGGCGAGAGCCGCCGGTCCGACCAGGGCTCGGCCATCAGGTCGAGGTGCCAGAAGTCGGTGCCCGAGAACACGCCCTGCACCTGGCCGAGCGTGCCTTCGACGCTGAGCGTCTCCGACAGCCGGTAGCTGGTCCACAGCTTGAGCATCGGCTCGGACTTGAACTTCCCCCAGGCCGCGCCGAGCTGCACGCGTCGGCTCAGGTAGTCGTCGAGCAGCACGTCGCGGAAGCTCTTCGCACCGCCCGCCGCCGTCAGCGTGGTCTCGAGTTGCGCGCGATTCACCCAGCCGACCTTGCCGTCGTCGGTGCGCACCTTGTACCAGTCGGTGTGGCGCAGCTCGATCTCGATCCACTGCGTGCGCGACGCGACGAAGAAGACCGGGAAGCCGCGCCCCGGGCCGGTGTGCAGCTCGATGTACGGATCGGTGATCTGCAGCCGCTCGGCGGTGGGCGCGGCCGGCGGCGGCACGTCGGCGGCGCGCGCGACGGTCGCGCCGACGAGCAGCAACGCGAACAGCGCGATCGCCGCCAGCACACGATCGCGCCGGGCCCGGCGTTTCCAGTCGGTGGTCTTCATTGCGTGTTGCACGTGCCGGTGTTCGGGTCGGCGGGCGTGAACATCGCCCAGGTCGCGGTGCTGAACTCGTCCTGCCCGAGCGGCGCCGGGTGGCTGATCCAGTAGGCGATCAGCTTGGCGTTCGGGTCGGCGGCGCTCGCGAAGATCAGGCCGCCGCCGTGCAGCACGTTGAGCAGCAGCGGCTTGGCGAGGATGCGGCTCTGCGTCGTCGAGCCGAACACGACCTCGCCCTGCGCCGAATAGAAGTTCTTGTACATGTCGCTGGCGCGGATCGCGTCCGGTGTCATCGTCGGGTCGGCCACGTCCAGCGTTTGCGCGCCGGGCACGATGCGCAGCGCGCCGCCGGTGCCGGTGGTGGTGTCATGGCAGCCCGAGCCGGCGCAGGTGTTGGTCCCGCTGCCGTTCGGGACCGGCAACTGTGCGATCAGGATCGGGTTGATGCACTTCTGGAAGTACGCGAACGACAGGCGCTGCCCCGAGGGCGCGGCGCCGTTCACGACCGTCGTCGGGTTGTCGAGCGGGTTCGACGAACCGCCGCCGCAGCTCGCGAGCAGCGCGCCGGCAGCGATCGCGGCGACGCGCAGCACGGGGTTCGGAGCGACCTTCTTCATGCGCATCATCAGCAGCCCGACGCGATCCAGCTCGCGATCGCGTTGTAGTTCGCGCTGCCCACCGGCAGCACCGCGCTCGCCGCACCGACGGCACCCACCGGATGCGGCACGGTCGAGGGCTTGCTCAGCAGGTAGTTCGATGGCGCGTTGCAGGCGTTCGAGATCATCGTCAGCGTCACGTTGTAGTCGCCGTCCGGGTCGCCGGTGAGCACGAAGCGGTTGTTTCGGAACGAGGTGCCGGCCGGCACCGCCGACGTGCTGCTGCCGATCGCCTGGTGGCAGCCGGCGGCGCAGGTGTTCATCAGGATCGGATAGACGTTGGCGACGAACGAGTCCTGGCTCAGGCCGTTGACCTGGCGCACGCCGTTGGCCGCATCGAACGGGTCGTTGTAGTACTTGCCGCCGGTGTCGATCCATTCGGCCACGAGCCGCTTCTCGGCCGCGTTCAGCAGCGTCGAGTGATCCGGCGCCGTGCCCGGCGGGTTCGGGTGCGCGGCACGTGCATCGCTGCCCGACATCAGCGCCTGGCCCCAGAGGATCTCGGCGAGCCGGCTCTTGCGCGTCAGGCCCAGGGCCTCGCCCTCGCTGGCCGCGGTGTCGACCAGCGCCGGCCCGCGCGCGATCACCAGCACGCCTTCCTCGATGCGCGTCTGCGGCAGGCCGGTGGTCGCGTCGATCAGCGGGTCGCCGATCATCAGCTCGTCGTAGGAACTCAGCCGCCCGGAGCCGGCCAGCGTCGCGCTCAGGTCGAGCTTGTCGGGGTTGTTGTGGCACGCGACGCAGGTGTTCGCACCGCGGTCGCGCGTCCACAGCGGCTGGATGTGGTCGGGGTAGTTGACGATGCCGTTGACCGGCGCCGCAGTCGCCAGGTCGTTGGCCGCGCTCGGATTGCCGGTGTAGCGGATCGTGATCGGCGCGTGGCCGGTGACGCCGGATTGGCTGGTGTCGGCCCAGACATCGCTGTACAGCAGGTCGGCGGCGAGCCTCAGTGCGTTCGGGTCGAGCCGGGTGCGGGTCGCCGCCATCGTCTCGCCCGACAGGTGCGCGCTCGCCATCGCCGGCAGCAGCGCCGCCGGCACGCTGTTGACGATCGCGCCCGAGTTCAGCGAGCCGCCGCGGCGCGGGCTGTGGCAGCCGTCGCAGGTGCGGCGCTCGCCGGGGCGCACCTGGATCCAGTTGGTGTGGGTCTGGAACGCCCGGCCTTGCGCGTCGATGACCGCCAGGGCGATCGGCGTGTCGGCGGGCACCTGCAGCTTGAACGAGCCGTCAGGTTCGATCGGCGCGTAGCCGAGGATCTGCTGCATCTCGAACTCGGTCTCGCCGATCGCGCTGCGCATGCCCGTCATGCCCTGCGGCGGCGCGATCGCACGCACCGCGCGCACGAAGCGCGCCGGTGCGCAGCCGTAGGCCGGGTCGGCCGGGTCCTTGATGCGCACGATGTCGGCGACCTGCGCGCGCGTGTCGTTGGGGTCGGTCGGCGCGGTCTTCGCGATCGCGGTCGTGCAGCCGGCCGGCAGGTCGGCCGCGGCCATCACCGGGTCGCCCATGCGGCCCAGGCCGTCGGTGTCGTAGACGCTGCGCACCTCGAGCAGACCGAGGTTCTGCGCCGCGAGCGTGGCGTCGACCGCGGTCGGGTCGGTCGCGTTCGGCTCGGCGCGCGGCAACAGCGCGACCGGGTGGGTGTACATGAAGCCCTTCGGCGGCGCGGCGACGATCAGGAAGGTCTGCAGCTTCGGGTCGAACATGTAGACCGCGTACGAGGGCGGCACGTTGTTCTGCAGGTCGTCGGCCTGGGCATCGGCGACGAGGCGGTTGTCGTCGCCCAGGCGCGTCATCTCGGCGGCGCTCAAGGTCGCGCAGGCCACGACCACGCCCTTGCGGCTCACCTCGCACGGCGTGTACGACAGCAGCACGCGGTCGCTGCCGTCCCACAGCGGGTAGGGCGTGGTGACGCGGCCATAGGCCGAGACGCCGCCACCGATGTTCAGCGCCTGCGCGGTCATCTGCTTCTGGCCGCCGATCGCCGACGCGGCCGGGCTGGCCGGCGTGTTCTGCTCGGAGTAGTTCGCCACGTCGATCTGCACCAGGCCGCCGCCCTCGTGGGTGCGCGACAACGGCATCAGGTCCGACGTCAGCGAACCGGCGAACGCACCCTTCGGGTCCATGTCGCGCGGGTGCAGGAAGCTGTTGCCTTCGCTGTGCGCGCCGTAGAGCACGAACAGGTCGGTGCCATCGGGCTTGGCGCGGAAGATCTTGAAGTGATTGCGCCCGCCGACATGGTCCCAGCGCGAGAACATGATGTCGCCGTTCGGCCGCACGACCGGGCTGCGGTCGTGGCTCTGGTTGAACGAGATCTGCGTGATCGCGCCGCCGTCGGCGTCCATCGTGTGCAGGTTGAAGACGCGCTCGCGCTCGTATTCGTCGAGTGCGAAGTAGGTGTGGCCGAGCGCCTGGTTGACGCTCGACTTGGTCTGGCGGTTCGAGGTGAACACGAAGCCGCGGCCGGATGGCAGGTAGGTCGCGTCGACATCGTCGACATCGGTCGACGCGGTGATGCGCCGGAACGTGCCGCCGGTCAGGCCGCCCGCGCTCTTGTCGCTGGGCGTCATGTCGTATTCCCAGATGTTCCAGCGGCCGGTGCAGGCCGGCTGGCCGCCGATCGTCGAGGTGTTCGACGTCGGGCAGCGCATCGAGAACACGATCTTCTGGCCGTCGTAAGAGGTCTCGGGCCCGGAGGCGTCGCCCTTGCCCTGCGTGAACTGCGCGGTGATGTTGTGCTCGACCGCGCTGGCCGACGATTTCTCCCGGACGAACAGGTCGCCGCCCGGCGCGGTCGGCGCGCCGTTGGTCGGGTTCGCGCCGATGCTGTTGACGCGCATCGCGTACGCGATCGGCACGTCGCCGGCAACCGTGACGGTGCTGGAAGCGCTCGTGCTGCCGCTGTTGCAGCCGACGAGCGCGACGCCAAGGGCGCAGGCGCCCAGAGCCCATCGCATGTTCATTGAAGCCTCCCGGAATCTTTGTTGTCGGGTCGTCATCTCAATGCGGCGCGAGCGACGCGGGCGCCAGCAGGCCCGCCGAGTAGTGCAGCGCCCCGCCGGCGTCGACCACCACCGCGTCGACCCCGCGCTGCGACTCGATCAGGCGCAGCCCCTTCTCGACGCCGAGCACGAACACGCTCTTGGACAGCGCCTCGGTCGTCAACCCGTCCTCGGCGAGCACGGTGACGCTGTGCACGCCGCGCGGCGAGCGGCCGGTGGCCGGATCGATCAGGTGATGGAAGCGTTCGCCGTCGGCCTCGAAGTAGCGCTCGTAGTCGCCCGAGGTCGAGATCGACACGTCTTCGAGCGGCAGCAGCGCCGCCATCTCGCCGGGCCGGCGCGGATCGCGGATGCCGATGGTCCAGGGCCGGCCGCGCCGGTCGCCGACGACGCGGCTGTCGCCGCCGGCGCTGACGATGGCGTGGACGATGCCGCGCTCGCGCAGGATCGCCGCGGCGTTGTCGACCGCATGGCCTTTCGCGAACCCGCCGAGGTCGATGCGCATGCCGGGGCGCGCGAAGCGCAGCGTGCACGCGGCCGTGTCGAGCAGCAGCCCGCGGTAGCCGACGCACTGGCGCGCCTGCGCGAGTGCCGCCGCGCTCGGGCGAACATGTTGGCGATAGTCATAGAGCTGGCCGACCGCGGCATAGCTGATGTCGAAGGCGCCGCCCGAGAGCACCGCGAAGTGCTGGGCACGCTCGAGCAGCCGCGCCATCTCGGCGCTGAGTGGCACCGCGGCGGTGGCCGCGTCGCGGTTGATGCGTGAGAGTTCGGAGTCGGGCTTGTGCGGGCTCATTGCCCGGTCGATGCGGTGCATCTCGTCCATCACCGCGTCGATCGCGGCGACGCCGGCACGGCGGTCTTCGCTCCACAGTTCGACGCTGATGGCCGTGCCCATGATGGCCTCTTCGCGCCTGAGCCAGGCACCGCTCGCGGCGGCCCGCACGAGCCGTGGCGGCACGTCGATGATGGCGCGAGAAGCTTGTCTGGAACTGCCGAACATGTGCGTGCGAAGCCCTCGTGACGAATGCGCCGGTGTCGACTCGACACAACTCCCGGTCGCCCTTTCCCAACGCAGTTCATGTGCCTGTGGCGCGATCCCGGCGAGGGCGTGAAAAAGCGTCGGGATTTGTTAACTTGCCCGTTCCGCGCGCCGCGCGATCCGGTCGGCAGCGACGATTTTTGAGCGCGCGTGCGTTGAGTTGATTCAGATGTGAGTGAGCGCAACAGGCTGGCCCGACCCAAATTCGCGCTGTCGGTATCAGGACGTAGCGATCACGTTGTGCCGCCCTCCGCAGGCCCCGAGTGCGGCTGCTGAATGAGACCGTGCGCGCGCACATGAGCGCGCGAGAGCGCGCGCTTCGCGGCCCGGGTCTTGCAATCCAATCGGTTCCGCAGTCATCGAACCACGCCTTGCACGCAGCCTCGCCAGCGTCTGTCACCGCCCCGCCACTGTCGGCCCTCGGCCTGGCTTGCGAGCGCGGATCGCGGCGCCTGTTCAGTGACCTGGCGTTCGAGTTGCACGCCGGCGAGATGCTGTGGGTGCGCGGCCGCAACGGCCGCGGCAAGACCAGCCTGCTGCGCCTGGTTGCCGGCCTGGGCAGCGCGGCGCGGGGTCAGCTTTTGTTCGATGGCGCGGCGCGGCCGGCGCAGCGCCGGGTCGTGTACATCGGTCACGCGAACGCGCTGAAGGAGGACGCGAGCGTCCTCGAGTCACTCGCGTTCCTGCTGCGCATCCACGGTGGCCGCGACGATGCCGCCGCACTGAGTGCGGCCCTCGCACACTGGGGGCTGCTCGCGCAACAGCACGCGCTGGTGCGCACGCTGTCGCAAGGGCAGCGCCGACGCGTCGCGCTGGCGCGGCTCGTGGTCGAGCGCCAGCCCGCGTTGTGGGCGCTGGACGAGCCTTTCGATGCGCTCGACGCGAACGGCATCGACTGCCTCAACGATCTGCTCGGTGCGCATCTGCAACGCGGCGGCAGCGTGCTGATCACCGGCCACCAGGCTGTGCTGGCCGCAGGGCTGCCGCGGCGCGAACTCGATCTGGACGACTGTGCGGCCTGATGCGTGCGCTCTTCGTCGCCCTGTTCATGCGCGACCTGCGCCTGACGCTGCGCCGTCCCGGCGAGGCGCTGTTGCCGATCGGCTTCTTCATCGTCGCGGTCGCGCTGTTCCCGCTGGGCATCGGGCCCGAGCCGCAGACCTTGCGCACGATCGCGCCTGGCCTGATGTGGGTATGCGCGCTGCTGGCGACGATGCTCTCGGTGAGCCAGCTCTACGCCGCGGACCATGCCGATGGCACGCTCGACCAGTTGATGCTCGGCGGCCAGAGCGCGCTCGTGGTCGCCGCCGCCCGCAGCGCCGCGCACTGGGTCTTGACCGGGCTGCCGCTGGTGATCGCCGCGCCGCTGTTCGGTGCGATGTTCGGCCTGGCGCCCGCATCGATCGCGATGCTGGCCCTCACGCTGCTGCTGGGCACGCCGATCCTGAGCCTGCTCGGCTCGGTCGGCGCGGCGCTGACCCTGGGTCTGCGCAGCGCTGGTGTGCTGGTGATCCTGATCGTGCTGCCGCTGACGGTGCCGGCGCTGATCTTCGGCACCGGCGCGGTCGCCGCGGTCGAGGGCGGGCAGTCGGCGGCCGCGCATTGTTCGCTGCTCGGCGCGCTGCTGATCTTCAGCGTGCTGACGGCACCGCTCGCGAGCGCCGCCGCCTTGCGCCTCGCAGTGGAGTGACGCGATGAAGCTCTTCACCTTCGCCGCACCCTCGCGCTTCTATCGGCTCAGCGGGCGGCTGCTGCCGTGGCTGTGGATCGCGGCGGCGGTGCTGGCCTATGCCGGTCTGTACATCGGCTTCTTCGTCGCGCCCACCGATGCACAGCAGGGCGAGGCCTATCGCATCATCTTCATCCACGTGCCGGCGGCGTGGATGTCGATGGTGATCTACCTTGCAATGGCCGGCTGGGCGGCGGTGGGTTGGGTGCTGAACGCGCGCATGGCCTCGATGCTGGCGCGCGCACTCGCGCCCAGCGGACTGGTGTTCACACTCATCGCGCTGTGGACCGGCGCCGCCTGGGGCAAGCCGGCCTGGGGCACGTGGTGGGTCTGGGATGCGCGGCTGACCTCGGAGCTGATCCTGCTGTTTCTCTACCTCGGCTACCTCGCGCTGACCGAGGCGATCGACGACCCGCGGCGCGCCGACCGCGCCGGCGCGCTGGTGGCGATCGTCGGCGCGATCAACGTGCCCGTCATCTATTTCTCAGTGCGCTGGTGGAACACCTTGCACCAGGGCGCAAGCGTCAGCCTCACGGGCGCGCCGACGATGGCCAGCGCGATGCTGCTCGCGATGCTGCTGATGACCTTCGCGTTCTGGGCCTATGCGTTCGCGGTCGTCTTCATGCGCGCACGCGCCATCGTGCTCGAGCGCGAGCGCGACGCGGCCTGGGTGCAGGGGCTGACGACGATGGGGCACGCGGCATGATGACCTGGCACAGCGCCCACGAATTCTTCGCGATGGGCGGCTACGGCGCCTACGTGTGGAGCGCGTACGCGGTCACCGCGGCCCTGCTCGGGATCGAGGCGTGGCTTGCGCGGCGGCGCCGACGCCGCGCGCTGGAGCGGCGGCCATGACGCCGCGCGGCCGGCGCGCCGTGGTGGTGGTCTGCGTCGTCGGCGCGCTGGGCGGCGCCGTCGCGCTGGTGCTCAACGCGTTCCGCAGCAACCTGGTGTTCTTCTATTCGCCGTCCCAGGTGGCGGCGAAGGAATCGCCCGCGGGCCGCAGCTTCCGTCTGGGCGGCCTGGTCGAGCGTGGCAGCCTGCAGCGCGAGGGCCTGAGCGTTCGCTTCCTCGTCAGCGACACGGTGCGCCAGGTGCCAGTGCGCTATGAAGGCATCCTGCCCGACCTGTTCAAGGAGGGCAAGGGCGTCGTCGCGCAAGGCCAGCTCGGCGCCGACGGCGTGTTCGTCGCGCGCGAGGTGCTGGCCAAGCACGACGAGAACTACATGCCGCCCGAAGCCGGCGCAGCGCTGGCACGGGCCCGCGCCGGGCAGCTGCCCGTCGAGGTCAGTCGGTGATCCCTGAACTCGGCCAGACCGCGCTGCTGCTCGCGCTCGCGGTCGCGCTGATCCAGGGCACGCTCCCGCTGCTCGGCGCGGCACGCGGTCACGAGGCCTGGATGCGGCTGGCGCGGCCGGCCGCGCAGGCGCAGTGCGCGCTGGTGACGCTCGCGTTCGTGCTGCTCGCCGGCAGCTTCGTGCGCAACGACTTTTCGCTGCTGTATGTCGCGCTGCACTCGAACACCAGCCTGCCGCTGGCCTACCGCCTCGCCGGCGTCTGGGGCGGACACGAAGGTTCGCTGCTGCTGTGGCTGACGATGCTGTGCGGCTGGATGCTCGCGCTCGCGCACTTCAGCCGCCAGATTCCGTTGCCGGTGCTGGCGCGCACGCTCGCGGTGATGGGCTGGATCGCGGCCGGCTTCCTGCTGTTCATGCTCGCGACCTCGAACCCGTTCGAGCGCCTGGTGCCGGTGCCGCCGGACGGCAACGACCTGAACCCCTTGCTGCAGGACCCGGGCATGGTGATCCACCCGCCGCTGCTGTACATGGGCTATGTCGGCTTCTCGGTCGCGTTCGCGTTCGCGGTCGCCGCGCTGATCGGCGGCGACCTGGGCACGCAGTGGGCACGCTGGATGCGGCCGTGGACGTCCGCCGCGTGGTCGTTCCTGACCCTGGGCATCCTGCTCGGCAGCGCCTGGGCCTATTCGGTGCTCGGCTGGGGCGGCTGGTGGTTCTGGGACCCGGTCGAGAACGCCTCGTTCATGCCCTGGCTCGCCGGCACCGCGCTGATCCACTCGCTGGCCGTCACCGAAAAGCGCGGCGCCTTCAAGAGCTGGACCGTGCTGCTCGCGATCGTCGCGTTCTCGCTGTCGCTGCTTGGGACCTTTCTGGTGCGCTCCGGCGTGCTGTCGTCGGTGCACGCGTTCGCGACCGATCCGAAGCGCGGCCTGTTCATCCTCGTGTTCCTCGTCGTCGTGATCGGCGGCTCGCTGCTGCTGTACGCCTGGCGCGCGCCGAAGCTCGGGCTGGGCGCGCGCTTCGATGCGGTCTCGCGCGAGTCGATGCTGCTGCTCAACAACGTGCTGTTCGTCGTCGCGATGGCCTCGGTGCTGCTCGGCACGCTGTACCCGCTGCTGCTCGATGCGCTCGGCCTGGGCAAGATCTCCGTCGGGCCGCCGTACTTCGACGCGGTGTTCGTGCCGCTGATGGCGCCGGTCGCGTTCCTGATGGGCGTGGGACCGCTGGCACGCTGGAAGCGCGCCGAGCTGCCGGCGATCGCGCTGCGGCTGCGCTGGGCCGCGGCAGTCTCGGTCGTCGCGGCGCTGGGCGCCGGCTGGCTTGCCGGGCGCATCACGGTCGCCGCGAGCCTCGGCCTGTGGATGAGCGCGTGGATCGCCGCCTCGATCGCGACCGACCTGTGGCAACGCCTCGGCCCGGCGAACCCCGCGCCGCCGCGGGCACGCCTGCGCGCGCTGCCGCGGCCGGTGCTTGGCATGCTGCTCGCGCATTTGGGCGTCGCGGCCTTCGCGTTCGGCGTCAGCATGGTCAAGACTTACGAGACCGAGCGCGACGTGCAGATGATGGTCGGCGACAGCACCGAGGTCGCCGGCCACGTGTTCACGCTGCAAGGTTTGCAGCGCGTCGCGGGGCCGAACTACGACGCGGTGCAAGCGCTCATTGCGGTCACGCGCGAGGCACGGCCCGTCACCCTGCTGCGCCCCGAGAAGCGCGTCTACCGCGTCCAGGGCACACCGATGACCGAGGCCGCGATCGACCACGGCCTGACGCGCGACCTGTACGTGTCGCTCGGCGAGCCGCTGGCGGGCGGAGCATGGATCGTGCGCGTCTACTGCAAGCCGTTCGTGAACTGGATCTGGGGCGGCTGCCTGATGATGGCGCTGGGCGGCGCGCTCGCCGCGAGCGACCGGCGCTACCGCGCGAAGCAGCCGCGCACGGCTGCGACGGCCGACGCGCACGCCTTGCCCGACGCGGCGTGCGGCACTGTGCACATCGCCGGAGCCGCGCCATGACGCGCTGGCGCTTCGCGCTGCCGTTGCTGCTGTTCGGGCTGCTCGTGCTGGCGCTCGCGCGTGGCCTGCGGCTCGACCCGCATGAAGTGCCGTCGCCACTGATCGACAAGCCGGCGCCGCCGTTCGCGCTCGCGCGCCTCGACGATGCCGCGCGCACGATGCGCCGCGACGACCTGCTCGGCAAGGTCTGGGTGCTGAACGTCTGGGCGTCGTGGTGCGAGGCCTGCCGCGAAGAGCAGCCGTCGTTGCTCGTCTTCGCGCGCAGCGCCGGCGTGCCACTGATCGGCCTGAACTACAAGGACACGCGGGCGCAGGGCAGCGCGTGGCTCGAGCGCTTCGGCAACCCGTTCGATGCCTCGCTGTTCGACGCGACCGGCCAGGTCGGCATCGACTTCGGCGTCTACGGCGTGCCCGAAACCTTCGTGATCGACAAGCGCGGGCTGATCCGCCTCAAGCTGGTCGGCCCGCTGACGGCCGAGGCGATCGAGACGCGGATTCGGCCGCTGCTGAAGGCGCTCGATGTCTAGGGCCTGCGTCGCGTGGCTGCTGGCGCTGTGCGCGGTCGCGGCCGTCGCGAAGGACGCGCCGCCGGCCACCGCCGATCCGGTACTCGAAGCGCGGATGCTGAGCATCGCCGCCGAGCTGCGCTGCCTGGTGTGCCAAAACCAGACGCTCGCCGATTCCGACGCGAGCCTGGCGCAGGACCTGCGCGAGCAGATCCGCGCACAGCTGCGTGATGGCGCCGACGCCGCGCAGGTGCGCCGCTTCATGACCGACCGCTACGGCGACTTCGTGCTCTATCGGCCACCGCTGCAGGCGAGCACGCTGGCGCTGTGGCTGGGGCCGGGCCTGCTGCTCGCGGGCGGCCTGACGATGCTGGGGTCGGTGCTGCGCCGACGCGCGCGCCTGAGTGACGCGCATTTCGAACCCGATCGATCCGAGGTACTCGAGGTGGAAGGGGCGACGCGATGACACCGTTCCTGTCGCTGAGCGTCGCGCTGGGCCTGCTGACGCTCGCGTGGTTGACGCATCCGCTGTGGCTGCGCCGCGCCGCGCCGACACGCTTCGACGCGACGGTGCCGGTCGCGTCACCCGGCCGCACGCCCGCGACGATCGCCGCGCTCGCGGCACTCGTGCTGGCGGTGGTCGGCATCGGTTACGCGTGGGTCGGCGCGCCGCAGCATCTGGCCGTGGCGCCGACGCCGAGCGCAGCGCCGCGGCCCGATGCGCACCGCACCGCATCTCCAAGTGCGCCGGCCGACGCCGCAATGGCGCAGGCGCAGTCGCGCGTCGCCGCGATGATCGCCAGCCTCGCCGACCGGCTCGCGGCACACCCCGACGACGCCGACGGCTGGCGCACGCTGGCCCGCTCGTATGCCGCCATCGGACGTCATGCCGCGGCGGTCGACGCGTTCAAGACCGCTGCGCGGCTGCGTCCCGACGACCCGGGCCTGCTCGCCGACTACGCGGTCTCGGCCGCGATGCTGGACGCGCACCCCGCCGGCGGCGAGGCCGCGCAGCTGGTCGCGCGTGCGTTGCAGCTCGACCCGGCGAATCCGAAGGCGCTGGCGCTGGCCGGCACGCTGGCGCTGCAGCGCAAGGACTATGCAGCGGCGATCGACCACTGGGAGCGGCTGGCGCGCATCGAAGCGCCCGGCAGCCCGATCGCGAAGCAGCTCGACGTCAGCCTGCTGCAGGCGCGCCGGCTGGCCGGCATCCAGGGCACGTCGCCGCCGAGCGCGGCAGCGCTCTTGCCCGCGGCCGACGCGCACATCGGCGGTACCGTGACCCTGGCACCCGCGCTGCTCGCCCGGGCCGCGCCTGACGACACCGTCTACGTGTCCGCGCGTGCCGCGGCCGGCCCGCGCATGCCGCTGGCAGTGCTGCGCAAACAGGTCAGGGACTTGCCGCTGCACTTCGTGCTCGACGACAGCATGGCAATGGCGCCGAGCGCGACGCTGTCGGCGGCCGGGCGTGTCGTCGTCGGCGCACGCATTGCCCGCAGCGGCAGCGCCCTGCCGCGCGATGGCGATCTGCAGGGCGAGTTGCCCGCCACGGCGCTCGGTCGCGACGACCTGCGGCTCGAGATCAACGAGGTCGTCAAGCGGCGCTGAAGCCGCGTGCGCGTGTGCGCAGCCCGCGACTCAATGCATCGGCCCGGACGGCAGGAAGTCCATCGGGATCGTCGACACGCGCCGCGCGTCGTTGCCGTCGATCTCGACCCGGTCGCGCCCGCTGTGCTTGGCGTCGTACAGCGCCCGGTCGGCGCGCGCGACCGCGGCCTCGAAGTCTTCGTCGTCGGCCCACTGCGCGACACCCATCGACACGGTGATCGGCACCTCGCCCGCGGCCGTGCGGATCTGCGACGCGGCAACGTTGTGGCGCACCGATTCGGCGGCACGCCGGCCGCGGCTCGCGCCGCACTGGCGCAGCACGATCATGAATTCCTCGCCGCCGATGCGCGCCAGGCAGTCGCCCTCGCGCAGCCGCGCGCCGAGCAGCGCGCCGACGGCGCGCAGCACCTCGTCGCCCACCAGGTGGCCGTGGCGGTCGTTGACCTGCTTGAAGTGATCGACATCGATCATGCACAAGGTCACTTCCTCTTCGCCCGAGCGCACCCGCGCGGCCAGCGATTCAGCGAACGCGACGATGTGGCGGCGGTTGAACAGGCCGGTCAGCGGGTCGCGGGTCGCGGCCTGCGCGGCGGCGCGCAGCGAGCTGTCGAGCGTGGCGTTCTCGGTCTCCAGCGCGCGCCGGTAGCTCTGCAGCTCCTGCACCAGCGCGGCGTTCTGGCGCTCGGCCGCGAGCGCCTGCAGCAGGCTGCCGTGGATGCTGAACACGCGCAGCTGCAGCGCGACCGAGCAGACCAGCGTGCCGAACGCCAGCACCACCATCACCGTCGGGCCCTGCAGCGCCATGAAGGCGATCAGCGGCAGCACGCTGGCACCGACCATCACCACGCTCGCCGGCAGCGCCGCGATGTAGGTGATCGCGAGCAGCGAGGTCGCGACGAACGCGCCGTAGGTGATGCAGTACTCGCTGAGCGGCGAGACCCAGCCGTGGAACGCGATCGGCGCCACGCCCCAGACCGACGACGCAATCACCACGAGCACGTCGTAGCGCCAGTCGGAGCGTGGCTCGACCGGATCCAGGCGGCGCAGCATCCGGCGCGCGAGCATGACGCGCACCGCGAATACCGCCGCGAGCACGGCCCACGCGATGATCCTCGGCAGCACGGGTGCCTCGAATCCGAGGCCGAACATCAGGATGCCGAACGACGCCAGCGAGAGCCGGCCGTTGCGCATCGACATGTCCATGTAGCGCTGCAGCAGCACGAAGCGGATCGCCGGCGGCACGTCGACGACGACCGGCGAGCCGCGGCGCAGCGCGGCCCAGACCGAACGGAGATCCTGCTTCAACGACATCGCGGATGTTCTTCTTCGGCGTGCGCGCGGCACGCGCCGACACGGCTCGCAACCCCCGCGCGCGGCGGACGCCGATGCTACCGTGGCGCGCCGTCGGCACGCCGCGGCACCGGCGCGGCGCGCGGCACAATGACACGGTGCCGTCCACTTCCCCGCTGCTTGCCATCACCGACCTGCGGGTCACGCTGAACACCGCGCGCGGCCCGGCCGACGCACTGCGCGGCATCGACCTGCAGCTCGCGCGCGGCGCCACGCTCGGGCTGATCGGCGAGAGCGGCTGCGGCAAGTCGATGACGGCAATGGCGATCATGGGGCTGCTGCCGCCCGGCGCCGCGGTCAGCGGCAGCATCGTTCTGAACGGCCAGGAGCTCGTCGGCCTGCCCGACGACGCGATGTGCGCATTGCGCGGCGACCGCATCGGCATGGTGTTCCAGGAGCCGATGACCGCGCTGAACCCGCTGCACACGGTCGGCGACCAGATCGCCGAGCCGCTGCGCCTGCACCGCGCGATGGGGCGCAGCGCGGCCCGCGCCGAGGCACTGCGCCTGCTCGAGCGGGTGCGGCTGCCGCAGGCCGCGCAGCGGCTCGACGCCTACCCGCACCAGCTCTCGGGCGGCCAGCGCCAGCGCGTCACGATCGCGATGGCACTGGCCTGCGGCCCGGACCTGCTGATCGCCGACGAACCAACGACCGCGCTGGACGTGACGATCCAGGGCGAGATCCTCGCGCTGATCCGTGAGCTCGTCGAGGAATCGGGCATGGCGCTGCTGATGATCAGCCACGACCTCGGCGTGATGGCGCGCACGGTCACGCGGCTCCTCGTGATGTACGGCGGCACAGTGGTCGAGTCGGGGCCGACCGGTGAGGTCTTCACGCACCTGGCGCACCCCTACACGCGCGGCCTGTTCGCTGCGCGACCGCGACTCGGCGCGGCGCGCGTCGACGGCCGCAAGCCGCTGCTCGCGACGATCCCGGGGCGCGTGCCCGAGCTGGTCGACTTGCCGGCCGGCTGCCCGTTCGCCGACCGCTGCGCGTGGGTCGTCGAGGCCTGCCGCGCCGCGCCGCCGGCGCCGGTGGTCGTCGGGCCGGACCATGCGGCGCGCTGCATCCGCGTCGGTGAGCTGGGCGCTGCACCATGAGCGACGTGCTGCTGGAGGTGCGCGACCTCGTCAAGCACTACAGGCTGCCGCGCGAGCAACTGCTGCAGCCGGCGCCGGTGGTCGAGGCGCTGCGCGGTGTCAGCTTCACGCTGCGCGCCGGGCGCAGCCTCGGCATCGTCGGCGAATCGGGCTCGGGCAAGTCGACACTGGCGCGGCTGGTGATGGCGCTCGAGGTGCCCAGCGAAGGCAGCGTGCGACTCCTCGGCCGCGACCTGCACGCGCTGCCCCGCACCGAGCTGCGCGCGGCACGGCGCGATTTCCAGATGGTGTTCCAGGACCCGTACGGATCGCTCGACCCGCGCCAGCGCGTCGGGCGCATCGTCGCCGAGCCGCTGGTCGGCGTCGACGCGGCCGATGCGCGCCGCCGCGTCGGAGAGGCGCTCGACGCGGTCGGCCTGCGCGCCAGCGACGCGGCCAAGTACCCGCACGAATTCTCCGGAGGCCAGCGCCAGCGCATCGCGATCGCGCGCGCGCTGATCACGCGGCCGCGGCTGATCGTCGCCGACGAGCCGGTCAGCGCGCTGGACGTCTCGGTACAGGCGCAGGTGCTGAACCTGCTGGCGCAGCTGCAGCAGCAGTTCGGCGTGACCTACCTGTTCATCAGCCACGACCTCGCGGTGATCGACCACGTGTGCGACGAGGTCGCGGTGATGCGCGCCGGGCACATCGTCGAGCACGGCACGACCGAGCAGGTGTTGCAGCAGCCCGCCCACGAATACACGCGGGCCTTGCTCGCGGCGATCCCGAGCGTCGGCGCGTTCCGCTAGAGTCGAAACCCGCGCTGGGGGCCGCTGTCGGCGGCCGCTGGCGCATCCGAAGAACGATCCGCAACGCCTCAGGAGCCAGCCGATGAAGCCGCAACCCCGTCCCGTCACCCGCACGCTGGCGACCGCCGTCAGCGCTGTCGCGCTGCTGGCGTCCGCCGCCTTCGCACCCGCCGCGCTGGCCCAGGCGCGCAAGGACAGCGTCGTGCTCGGCATGGTTCTCGAGCCCGCACCGGGGCTGGACCCGACGAGCGCGTCGGCCGCGGCGATCGGCGAAGTCGTGCACTACAACATCCTCGAGGGCCTGACCAAGATCAACATGGACGGCAGCGTGGTACCGCTGCTCGCCGAGAGCTGGACCATCGACCCGGACGGCAAGAGCTACACCTTCAAGCTGCGCCGCGGCGTGAAGTTCAGTGACGGCGAGGCCTTCGATGCGAGCGATGTGAAGTTCAGCTTCGAGCGCGCCAAGGCGCCGACCTCGACCAACAAGGCGAAGAAGGCGGTGTTCGACAACATCAGCCGGATCGACACACCCGACCCGTTCACCGTGATCGTGGTGCTGAACCAGCCGGACGGCAACTTCCTGTTCCGCATGGGTGAGAACACCGCCGTGATCCTCGACCCGAAGAGCGCGCCGACCGAGGCGACCAAGCCGGTCGGGACCGGGCCGTTCGTGCTCGAGAACTGGGCCAAGGGCTCGGCGATCACGCTCGCCAAGAACCCGGGCTACCGCAATGCGGCGACCATGAAGATGAAGAAGGTGACCTTCCGCTTCATCAACGACTCGGCGGCCCAGGTCGCGTCGCTGCTCGCCGGCGACATCGACGGCTTCCCGCGATTTCAGGCACTGGAGAGCCTGAAGCAGTTCCAGAACGACGCGCGCTTCAGCGTCGTGCAAGGCGGAACCGAAGGCAAGACCATCGTCAGCATCAACAACCGGAAGAAGCCCTTCGACGACGTGCGGGTGCGCCGCGCGCTCGCCGCCGCGATCGACCGCAAGGCGGTGATCGAGGGTGCCAGCGAGGGCTACGGGAAGCCGATCGGCAGCCACATGGTGCCCAGCGACGCCGGCTACGTGGACCTGACCGGCGTGAACCCCTACGACCCCGAGAAGGCCAAGGCGCTGCTGAAGGAAGCGGGTGTCGCGACGCCGCTGAACGTGACGCTGTCGCTGCCGCCACCGGCCTACGCGCGCAAGGGCGGCGAGATCGTCGCGGCGCAGCTCGCCAAGGTCGGCGTGGTCGCGAAGATCGAGAACGTCGAATGGGCGCAATGGCTCGCCGGCCCGTTCAAGGGCAGCTTCGACCTGACCGTGATCAGCCACGTCGAGCCGCTCGACTTCGACCGCTACGCGGATCCGAAGTACTACTGGGGCTACGACTCCAAGGCCTACGACGACCTGTTCGCCAAGTACAACGCCACCGCCGATGCGAAGGGTCGGCTGAAGCTGCTCGGAGACATCCAGCGCCAGCTCGCGACCGACTCGGTGAACGTCTTCCTGTACCAGCTGCCGCAGTTCGCGGTCGGCAAGAAGCAGCTGAAAGGGATGTGGAGCAGTTCGCCGGTCTTCGCGAACGACCTGTCGGCGCTCTCCTGGCAATGACGGCGCTGCACGACCTCGGCGCGGTCGAGCTGCTCGCGGCGTACCGCTCGAAGGCGCTGTCGCCGGTCGAGGTCACGCGCGAGCTGCTCGCGCACATCCATGCCTGGGAGCCGCGGCTGCACGCGACCTACGCGCTCGATGCCGACGCCGCGCTGACGCTGGCCGAGGCCTCGCAGGCGCGCTGGCTGAAGGGCGCGCCGCGCGGGGCGCTCGACGGCGTGCCGGTGACGATCAAGGAGAACATCGCGACGAAGGGTGTGCCGGTGCCGCTGGGCTGCGCGGCGACCGAGCTCGTGCCGGCCGAGCACGATGCGCCGCCCGCGGCGCGGCTGCGCGAGGCCGGCGCGGTGATCGTCGCGAAGACCACGATGCCGGACTACGGGATGCTGTCGTCCGGCCTGTCGAGCTTTCACGCGCTGACGCGCAACCCTTGGGACCTGAGCAAGGGCCCCGGCGGCAGCAGCGCCGGCGCGGCGGCGGCGGCGGCGGCGGGCTACGGCCCGCTGCACGTCGGCACCGACATCGGCGGCTCGGTGCGGCTGCCGGCCGGCTGGTGTGGCGTCTTCGGACTCAAGCCCAGCCTCGGGCGCATCCCGATCTTCCCGCCGTACGCCGGTCGCGTGGCCGGGCCGATGACGCGCACGGTCGCGGACGCGGCGCTGCTGATGGCCACGCTGAGCCTGCCCGACGCGCGCGACACGATGAGCCTGCCGTACCAGCCGATCGAGTGGCAGCGGCTCGAGCGCGACCTCGACGGGCTGCGCATCGGGTTGTTGCTGGACGCCGGCTGGGGCTTGGCCGTCGACGCCGAAGTGCGCGCGGCGGTCGAGGCCGCGGCGCATCTGTTCGCGGCCGCCGGCGCAATCGTCACGCCGATCCGGCCGTTCATGACGCGCGCGATGATCGATGGCATGGACGACTTCTGGCGCACGCGCTCGTGGCTGGACATCGGCGCGCTGCCGCTGGCGCGCCGCGCGAAGGTGCTGACGTACATCACCGAATGGGCGCGCGGCGGCGAGGGCTTGTCAGGCGAGCGCGTCTTCCGCGGCTACAGCATGATGGGGGCGATGCGCGAGGCCGCGGTGCGAACCAGCGCGCCGTTCGACATGCTGCTGTCGCCGACCGCGCCGATCGCTGCGTTCGCGGCCGAGTTCGCCGGGCCGACCAACGATCCGGCCACACCCTTCGAGCACATCGCGTTCACGCTGCCGTTCAACATGAGCGAGCAGCCGGCCGCGAGCATCAACTGCGGCTACACGGCGGGCGGCCTGCCGATCGGGCTGCAGATCGTCGGCCAGCGTTTCGACGACCTCGGCGTGCTGCAGGTCGCGCGCGCCTTCGAGCGGCTGCGGCCCGCGCAGCGGCCCTGGCCGCTGGCGCCGTCGGGAGCGGCCTGAGCGCGGCGCGATGTTCGATCCGCGCGGCATCGCCGTCAGCACCCGCTCGGTCGACGCGGTGGCGTCGTGCGAACGCGCGCTGTGGCGGATGATGTCGTTCTACGGCACGCCGATCGACGACCTCGCCGCGGCGCACGCCGCCGACCCGGGCTGGCCGCTGCCGCTGCTGATGCACGCCGGCTTCCTGCTGAGCCTGACCGAATCCTCGGTCGTGCCCGGCGCGCGCGCGCTGCTGGATCGCACCGAACCGATGATCGCCCGCGCGAACCACCGCGAACGCGATCACCTGGTCGCACTGCACACGCTGCTGGCTGGCGACTGGCACGGCGCCTGCCGCGAATGGGAGGCGCTGTTGTTGCAGCACCCGCGCGACGCGCTTGCGCTGCAATGGGCGCACCTGTTCGACTTCTACCGAGGCGACGCGACGAACCTGCGCCAGCGCGTCGCGCGCGTGCTGCCCGAGTGGGACGAACGCGACGCGCTGCATCCCTACGTGCTGGGCCAGTACGCGTTCGGCCTGGAGGAATGCCAGCTCTACGCGCAGGCCGAGGAGACCGGCCGGCGGGCGCTGGCCGGCAGCGCCAAGGTGCCGTGGGCGATCCACGCGGTCGCGCACGTGATGGAGATGCAGGGCCGCTACCCGGAAGGCGCCGCCTGGATGATGCAGTGGCACGGCGACTGGGCCGAGGGCAATGGCTTCTCCGGCCACCTCGGCTGGCACCACGCGCTGTTCGCGCTCGAGGCGCTCGACCATGCCGAGGCGCTGCGCCTGTTCGACGCGCACCTGCAGGCGGACCCCACGCAGATCACCTTGCAGCGTCTCGACGCATCGTCGCTGCTGTGGCGACTGCACTTGCTCGGCGCCGACGTCGGCACGCGCTGGGCCGAACTCGTCGAGGGCTGGGACCTGTCGGAACAGAGTGCCGGCGCGTTCCCGTTCAACGATCTGCACGCGCTGCTCGCGCTGATCGGCGCCGGCGAGCTGGCGCGCGCGCAGGCCTGGGCGCAGCAGGTCGCGACGCGCGCCGAGCGCAGCGGCGGCAGCAACCGCGCGATCGCGCGCGATGTCGGTGGCCCACTGATGCGTGGCATGCTCGCGTTCGCGCACGGGCGCTTCGACGCGGCGGTCGAGACGCTCTACCCGGTGCGAGCGCTCGCCAGCCGCTTCGGCGGCAGCCATGCGCAGCGCGACCTGATCGACCAGACCTTGCTCGCCGCCGCGGCGCGCGCGGTCGACCGCACGGCGGGCCGGGCGCTGCTGAACGAGCGACGCCTGGGCAAGCCCGAGACGCCGCTGACGGCGCACTGGGCCGGCCGCCTCGGGTTGCGCCGCGCGGCACGTTGAACCGACGGAGGACATCATGCCAACCATCGACGAACAGATCGCGCAAAGCCTGCGCGACGCTCAGCGCAGTGGTGAGCTGCAGTCGGCGCCGAGCTGGGGCAAGCCGCTGGACCTGAACGACGGCTACGAACAGACGCCGGAAGAGTTGCGCATGGCCTTCAAGGCGCTCAAGGACGCCGGTTTCGTGCCACCCGAGGTCGAGACGATGAAGCGGATCGCCGCGCTGCGCGAGGTCATCCAAGCGGCGCCCGACGCGCCCGAGGCCGAGGCGATGCGTCGACGCCTGAGCGAGCTGCAGCAGCAGCTCGCGCTGCGCCTGGAGAAGCTGCGCGTCAGCGGCAGTCTTTGACGCGCGGCGCGACCGCCGGCGCGCCGCGCGCCAAATGAATACAAGCCAGCATCCCACACGTCGCACGGGCTTAGACTGCGCGCCATGGCCATGATCGTGTGTCCCGGTTGCGGTGAGGAGAACCCGGCCAAGTTCCGGCTGTGCGGCTACTGCGGCGTGCCGCTGGCGGCGGCGGCGCCCGCGGCGCTGCCGATCCATGAGGTGCGCAAGACGGTGACGCTGGTGTTCTGCGACCTGAAGGGTTCGACGGCGCTGGGCGAGCGCCTCGACCCCGAGGCGGTGCGCGAAGTGATGGACCGCTACTTCAAGGCGATGGCGGCCGAGATCACGCGCCATGGCGGCAAGATCGAGAAGTACATCGGCGACGCCATCATGGCGGTGTTCGGCCTGCCGCGCGCCCACGAGGACGATGCACTGCGGGCCGTGCGTGCCGCCGCCGGCATGCGGGCCGCGTTGCGCGCCGTCAACGACGATCTGCTGACGCGCTACGGCGTGGCCCTGGCCAATCGCACCGGCGTGAACACCGGCGAAGTGGTCGCGAACGACGACCCCGGCGCGGCCCAGAAGCTGGCGACGGGCGATGCGGTCAACGTTGCGGCGCGGCTCGAACAGGCGGCGCCGGAGAACGAGATCTACCTCGGCGAGACGACTTACCGGCTGGTGCGTGATGCGGTCACCGTCGAAGCGGTCGAGCCGCTCGAACTGAAGGGCAAGGCCGAGCGCGTCGCGGCCTATCGACTCGTTTCCGCGCATGGGCTGGAGGGCAGCACACGGCGCCAGGACACGCCTGTCGTCGGCCGCGACACCGAACTCGCGGCGCTGGATGCGGCCTACCACGACGCCTGCAGCGTGGGAGCGTTCCGCCTCGTCACGGTGATCGGCGATGCCGGTGTCGGCAAGTCGCGTCTGGTCCACGAAGTGGTCGCGCGGATCGCCGCGGGCGCGCGCGTGCTGCGCGGGCGCTGCCTGCCCTACGGAGACGGCATCACGTTCTGGCCGCTGCGCGAGATGGTCGGCGGCGCCGCCAACGTCCTGGCCAACGACACGCCCGAGCAGGCACGCGCGAAGATGCTGGCGCTGGTCGGCGACGCCGACGTGGTCGACCGGCTGGCTGCAGCGACCGGCCTGAGCGCGACGCCGTTCCCCTTGCACGAGCTGTACTGGGCGGCGCGCAAGTTTCTCGAGGCCCTGGCCGCCGGCGGCGCGGTCGTGGCGATCATCGACGACATCCACTGGGCCGAGACGGCCTTCCTCGACCTGCTCGACCATTTGCTCGATTCGGACACCGGCGCCAGCGTTCTGCTCCTGGCGACGGCGCGCCACGACCTGCTCGAGGACCGTCCGCAATGGGGCGAGCGCGCGGGTGCGACCCGGCTCGTGCTGAAGCCGCTGACCGAAGCGGCCTCGGCCCAGGTGGTGGCCAATCTGCTGGGCAGCGCGGAACTGCCGCCCGAGGTGGTGCAGCGCATCGTCGGGGCGGCCGAGGGCAACCCGCTGTTCGTCGAGCAGATGCTGTCGATGCTGATCGACAACCGCGCGCTGCGCCAGCAGGACGGGCGCTGGGTACGGGGCGAACGCTACGCCGAGATCGCGGTGCCACCGACCATCCAGGCGCTGCTCGAAGCACGGCTGGACCGGCTGGGGCGGGAGGAACGGGTGACGGTCGAGCCGGCGTCCGTCATCGGCATGCAGTTCGCGTTGCCGGCGGTGACCGCGCTCTCGCCGGAGGTGACGCGCGCCCATGTCGGCGAGCGCCTGGCGACACTGGCCCACAAGCAGTTCATCCAGCCGGCCGAGTCGAGCGAAGGCGACGTGCTCTACCGGTTCCACCACCACCTGGTGCGCGAGACGGTCTATGGCGGCCTGCTCAAGCGCTCGCGCGCGACCCTGCACATCGACTTCGTGCGCTGGGCCGACCGCGTCAACGCCGAGCGCGGTCGTGCGCTCGAATTCGAGGAGATCCTCGGCTACCACCTCGAGCAGGCGCATCGCTACCTGCGCGAACTCGGCCCGCTCGACGAGCAGGGGCTGGCGGTCGGCCTCGACGCCGCCCGGCGACTGACTGCAGCCGCACGACGAGCGTTCGCGCGGGGCGACATGCATGCCGCGGCGAACCTCTATCGGCGCGCCGTGGCGCTGCTGCCGGGCACCGATGCCAACCGGCTGGCGCTGCTGCCAGAACTGGGCGAAACCTTGATGGAGCTGGGCGACTTCGACGATGCGCGCACGGTACTCGACGAGGCGGCGGCCACCGCCGAGCAGGCCGGCAACCAGCGCATCCGCGCGTCGGCGCGGATCGTGCGCATGCTGGTGCGCCTGTACAGCGCCGAGCCCGGCGACTGGAGCACGGCAGCGTTGCAGGTGGCCGAAGAGAGCATCCCGCTGCTGGAGCGCGAAGGCGCGCACGACGAACTCGCGAACGCCTGGCGGCTCAGCGGCCAGGTCCATGGCATCGCGGCGCGATACCTGCAGATCGTCAGCGCGATCGAGAAGTCGATCGCCCATGCGCGCCTGGCCGGCGACGCGCGCATGGTGGCGCGCGCCGGGCTGGCACTGTCGACCACGGCGCTGTACGGGCCTACGCCGGTGCCGCAGGCGATCGAGCAATGCGAGCGGATCATCGCCGACGGCCTGACGAACCGGCAGGTCGAGGCCATCGTCATGTGCACCCTGGCGCACCTGCGCGCGATGAACGCCGAGTTCGAGACCGCACGCGATCTGTATCGGCGCGGGCGCGCGTTGCTGCGCGACCTGGGCTGGGGCGTGAACGCGGCCTCCACCGGCGTGGACGTCGGGCGGGTCGAGTGGCTCGCGGGCGACCTGGTCACGGCGGAACGCGAACTACGGGGCGATCTGGACTTCCTCGCGAAGTGCGGCGAGACTTTTTTTCTCTCGACGATGGCGGCGCAACTCTCCTCCATCGTGCGCGAACTGGGCGATGCAGACGATGCACTGTCGCTGTCCAAGACCGCCCAGGCCGCCGCGGCGGAAGACGACACCGTCTCGCAGATCCTGTGGCGCCTGGCGCGCACTGCGCTGCTGGCGCGGGCTGGCGAACTGACCGAAGCAGAAACCTTGGCGCGCCAGGCGGTCGAACTTTCGCGCAGCACCGAGACGCCGATCTTTCAAGCCGATTCGCTGATCGAATTGGCCTCGGTGCTGAGGCTGGGCGGGCGCGTCGACGAAGCGCGCACGACGCTGGCCGAGGCGCTCGCGATCTACAACGACAAGGGTGACCTCGTCTCGGCCGCGCGCGCCAGCGCGCGAGCCGACGGTCTCAGCTCGTCGACGCCGAGCTGATGCAGCCCGGCGCGACTCGTCGCATCACCAGCGGGCGATACCGTTCTCCAGCGCATGCACGACGAACAACCAGTCGCCGATGTCAGCGGGCGTGGGCGCATTCTTCTTCGTGAACTCGGTGCGCAGGGACAGCACCTCGCACACCGGCGGAGTGAAGCCACTCGGGTCGCCATTGGCCGGGCAGGGTGGCACCGGGTTCTCGGCCGCCGTGTCCTCGTGCCGGTACAGCACCGCCGCACTGCTGATCTTTGCGCCCTTCGCGATCGTGCTCGCATCGCGGCGCAACTCGATGGTCGCGTAGTTGCCGAACAGCTGATTGTTGTTAGGTACCTGCATCACGACGGTGTTGGTGGTCGTCGTGGCACTGGTCAGTCCGCCGAGCGCCACGGTCAGGTCCGCCTGTGCCGTGGTCAGATTCTGCCCGGTGGGCACGGTGATCTTGACCGCCGCGGTCGGAAGCAGATCCGTGCCGGTGGGAGGCAGCACCGATGCGCCGTTGCCGGTGAAGAAGGTACCTCCGAAGCTCGGGATGTAGGTGACAAACTCTGAAAGGATGGCATCGGTCACAGTCGTGACCAGCGTCGTCGAATTCGTGGCGGTGCAAGACCCGGGCGCGGCCGCTTGGCCGTTGCAGACCAGAGACGACGGCGTACCCGAACTGTTGCCGCTCGCGTAGTCGAAGGTCCAGGTGAAGTTGATCGCCGCGTTGCTCGCCCAGTGGTCGGCGGCGGCAAGAAGGGGCGCCGCGAAGAGCACCACAAACGATTTGCTGTCGCCGTTCTTCATCTGCGCGAAGTTGCACTGGACCGCGGTGCCCCCGGCTGTTGTCGGCGTGCAAGCCGATGTTGGAATCGCCTCGACGTAGGTCGCCATCGCCCCAGCGTCGCCGGTCGTCGTTGTAGATGGCGCCGGCAAGTCTCCTGTCACATTCGTAGAGCCACCGAACCGAATGTTGTTGTTCGTGTTCCCCGAGTTGTTAGCGATGCTGACCGCGAAGGCCGCGTAGGTGGTCAGCCCGGGGCGGCTCACCGATACCGTGACCGGGATCGGCGTCACGGTCACCGCGAAGTTCGCGTTCGCGGCCAGCGCGGCGTTCGAGCCGGCCATCAGCGCGGCACAGAGGGTCGCCGAACCGAGCCAGCGGACGGCGCGGGATGCAACGCAGCGCTGCGAGGTCGCTGCGCCGCGGCCAAATGCCGAATCAGTCATTTCAAATCTCCCGGTTGCGCACAACGGCGCGAGCAAGCAGTCTCGACAGCCGCGTCCGAATGAAGATCCGGCTCAGTGCGAAAGTCGTGCGGTGGGTGGTATACAGGGAAGCATCCCTATGCACCTGGTTACATATTCGATGTCGGCGAGGCGAAAGTCAATCCCCACAAGTTATGACTTTCCCGGGCGGGCCGATGCCTTTACACCCACGGTCGCGCCAGGCCCTCGCGCTCGAACGCGCGCCGCGTCGCCGGCCGCGCCAGAACGCGTTCCAGGTACAGCCCCAGCCGATCCAGGCCGCGCGCCGGCCGGGCGAAGTGACGGGTCCAGCGGCAGAGGGTAAGCGTGAACGGGTCGAGCGCGCTGAAGTTTTCGCCGAGCAGCCACGGGCCGCCGTGGCGCGTGAGTTCGGCGTCGAGCTGGTCGAGCAGAGCGCCGACCTTCGCCTCGGCGTGCGCCTTGACCTGCACGATCGCCTCCGGCATGTCGGCCCAACGCTCAGGGTAGAAATACACGATCAACGTGGCCTGCAAGGTGTTCGTCAGCCACATCAGCCACTTGTAGAACTGCGCGCGCTGCGGCGTGCCCGGCGCGGGCGCGAGCGCCGCCTGCGGGTGCGTGTCCACCAGGTGCAGGCAGATCGCGGCGGTCTCGTAGAGCGCGAGATCGCCGTCGACCCAGACCGGGATCAGCCCGTTCGGGTTCAGCGCGAGGTAGCGCGCGGTCTTGTGTGCGCCGTTCGCGCGATCGACGAAGACGAGCTCGAACGGCACGCCAAGCTCCTCGAGCAGGATGTGCGGCACCATGCTGGCGGTGCTCGGGTGGTAATGCAATTGCGGCATGCGGCCTCGGGTGTGGGTCTCGGGGCCGGTCATTTTCACTCGGCTCCACGCTCGGCCCGCCTGGAACGCCGGCGGCGAGACTTATGCACTCCCGCAAGTCGAGGCGGTCGGCTACGGTCGGAAACTCCAGAATTCGTGTCAGCGAACGCGGTACCACAGCATGCTCAACGACCTGAAAACGCAGTTCAGCCATTCGATGCAGACGATGCGACGCCTGCTGCAGCCGCCGATCGCCGCAGACGAGTCGTCGCGAAGCCCGCGTTCGCAGGCGCGCGAGGAGCGCCGCCAGCGCGTGCGCCGGATGCGCCGTGACCTGTACCAGCTGCTCGAACAACACCCGGCCTCGCGCGAGTTGATGCGCCACCTCGACCTGGTCGAGCGCACGCTGCGCGTGCAGGGCCTCACCGCGGTCGAAGCGCTGCCGCCGCGCGTCATCGCGAAAGCGCTGGCGCAGCTCGAACGCCTGGTCTGGGACTGGTCTCCAGTCGGCCTGGCCGAACTGCGCTCGCGCCTGGCGGTGATCGTCAAGAATCAGCCGATCGCAGTGCGGGCGCCCGCCCCTCCGCAGGCCGACCCGCCGGCACCGACGGCGACGGCGCGCAGCATCCCCCAGGCGCTGGTCGAGGTGAGCGAGGTCGACCACGCGACCTTCGAAGAGATGGAGCGCAGCTGGCACGGCCGCGTGCCCCAAGCGCCAGGTGCCGCCCAGGCCGCCTGACACGGCACGTTCAGGCGTCGGTGCTGCTGTCGCGCTCGGCCATCTCGGTCTCGACCTGGCGGAACAGATCGGCCAGCGTCTTGCCGGGCTCGTCGCGAAAGCGCGTTTCGAGCACCTGCAACGCGGCGATCCGATCGATGCGGAAATTGCGAAAGCCGGCGCGCGCCTCGCACCAGGCCGCCAAGGTCCAGACGGCACCCCAGTAGAAGCAGCCCAGCGGACGGACGATGCGCTCGCTGCGCCGTTCCTTCAGATCGACATAGGTCAGGCGCGCGGCGTGTCGCGTCTCGGCGGCGACGCGCAGCTGTTCGAGCCGTTGGCGGGTCGCAGTATCGGGCCCTGACGGCGGCGCGTAGACCGCCAGCCTCTCGGCCGCCGCGCGTGCCGCCGGCGGCAGCACCGCGAGAATCTTCGACAACGCCGCCTCGGCATGGCTTCCCAGCGCGACATCGAGCCGCGGCTGTGCCAGCCGCACCGACGCGACCAATGCCTGGGCTTCGTCCTTCGTGAACATCAGTGGCGGCAGGTCGAAGCCCGATCGCATGCGGTAACCGACACCGGCCTCGCCCTCGATGGGCACGCCCTGCGCCATCAGGTCGGCGACATCGCGGTAGACCGAACGTTGCGAGACCTCGAGCCGCTGCGCCAGGAAGGCCGCGGTGCTCAGGCGCCGGCCGCGGATCAGCTGGACGAGCTGGAACAGGCGGTCGGCTCGGCGCATGGGCCTTTTCGCTTCAGCGTGGCGCGTGCAGGCCGACGCGGTTGCCTTCGGTGTCGGTGATGTGGGCGAAGCAGCCCATGTCGCCGGGCAGCTGCACCTTCGGCGTCGCGATGCGTCCGCCGGCCGGCTCGACGCGCGCGAGCACCGCGTCGAGCGACGCGCCCGCGTCGAGGTAGACCAAGGTGCCGCTCTGCGACGGCGCAGGCGCGCTGGCGCCGGCGATCAGGCAGCCGCCCGCGCCGTGCTCGTCGTAGGTGAACACGCCGAGCTGGCTGGCCGCGATCGTCTCGCGGCGGATCGGCGTCGCGAGCAGGGTCTCGTAGAAGGCCTGTGCGCGGTCGAGGTCGCGCACGGGAATCTCGAACCAGTTCAAGGCGTTGCGGTGTGACATGAGTGACTCCTGAGGGGATGAATCGGAGCGCTCATGCTGAACGGGGCCTGCTGACAACGTGATGTCAGCAGCCTTCACCTCGCGACCACCTGGCGCACCGCGTGCTCCCAGTTCGCCATCAGCTCGGCAGCGCGCGCACGTGGCATCGTCGGGTGGAAGGTTCGCTCGACGCGCCACTGTGCCGCCAGCTCGTCGAGGTTGCGGTACAGCCCGCACGCCAGGCCCGCAAGATAGGCCGCGCCGAGCGCGGTGGTCTCGATCACCTGCGGACGCACCACCGGAATGCCCAGCAGATCGGCCTGGAACTGCATCAGCAGATCGTTGACGCAGGCGCCGCCGTCGACGCGCAGCTCGGCCACCGGCGCACCACCCGCGGCCAGCGCGTCGCGGCTCATCGCCGCCAGCAGCGCGGCACTCTGGAACGCGATGCTCTCGAGCGCGGCGCGCGCGATGTGCGCCACGGTGCTGCCGCGGCTCAACCCGACGATCGCGCCGCGCGCCTCCGGCTTCCAGTACGGCGCGCCGAGGCCGGTGAAAGCCGGCACGAATATCACGCCGCCGCTGTCGGGCACGCTCTCGGCCAGCGCCTGCACGTCGCCGCTGGCCGGAATCGCGCGCAGGCCGTCGCGCAGCCATTGCACGACGGCGCCGCCGATGAAGACGCTGCCTTCGAGCGCGAACTCGGGTGTGGTAGATGGTTGAGCCGCGCTCGTCGTGATCAGCCCGTTGGTCGAGGTCTGGAAGCGCTCGCCGGTGTGCATCAGCAGGAAGCAACCGGTGCCGTACGTGTTCTTCGCCAGGCCGGCCTTGAAGCAGGCCTGGCCGAACAGCGCGCTCTGCTGGTCGCCCGCGACGCCGCCGATCGGGATCGGCGCACCGAGCAGGTCCGCCTGGGTGTGGCCGTAGACGTGGCTCGACGGGTGCACGGCGGGCAGCACCTCGCGCGGAATCTCGAGCAGGCCCAGCAGCTCGTCGTCCCAGGCGTTGTCGTGCACATTCAGCAGCAGCGTGCGCGAGGCGTTGCTCACGTCGGTCGCATGCAGCGCCTGTCTTCGCGTGCGGTCGTCCCCACCGCCGGTCAGCTGCCACATCAGCCACGCATCGATCGTGCCGAACGCGAGTTCTCCGCGTTGTGCCGCCGCGCGCGCGCCGGCCACGTGGTCGAGCAGCCATTTCAGCTTGGTGCCTGAGAAGTAGGCATCGAGGATCAGCCCGGTCTTGGCACGGAACGTCGGCTCCAGGCCGCGCTCGCGCAGCGCGGCGCAGGTCGGCTCGGCGCGCCGGTCCTGCCAGACGATCGCGTTGTACAGCGGCTCGCCGCTGCGCCGATCCCACAGCATGGTGGTCTCGCGCTGGTTCGTGATGCCGATCGCGGCGATCGCGTCGGCGGTCAGCCCAGCCTTGGCGAGCGCCTCGCGCGCGGTCGCGAGCTGGCTGGCCCAGATCTCCTTTGGGTCGTGCTCGACCCAGCCCGGCTGCGGGTAGATCTGGCGAAACTCGCGCTGCGCGATCGCGACGATCCGGCCGCCCGCATCGAACACGATGCTGCGCGAGCTGGAGGTGCCCTGGTCGAGGGCAAGCAGATGGGTGCGACTGGTCATGCTTCCTCGCTGCAGGTCACGCAATTCACGCCTGCCTGCGCCAGCAGCGCCGGGAACGGCGCCGGCGGTGGCGCGTCGGTGAACAGCATATCGAGCTGATCGAAACGTGCCAGCTCGACCATCGCCGGCCGGTTGAACTTGCTGTGGTCCGCCGCCACCCAGACCTGGCGCGAATGCTCGAGGATCGCGCGCGCGACCTTGACCTCGCGGTAGTCGAAGTCGCGCAAGGAGCCGTCGGCCTCGATGCCCGAGATGCCGATCAGCCCGATGTCGACCCGGAACTGGCGGATGAAGTCGATCGTCAGTTCGCCGACGATGCCGCGGTCCCGCGAGCGCACGATGCCGCCGGCCACGATCACCTCGCAATCGGGGTTGCCCGACAGGATCGCGGCGACGTTCAGGTTGTTGGTGATGACGCGCAGGCCCTTGTGATGCAGCAGTTCGCGCGCGATCGCCTCGGTGGTCGTGCCGATGTTGATGATCAGCGAGCAGCCTGCCGGCACGCGCGCCGCCACCGCGCGCGCGATGCGTTGCTTGGCCTGCTGATTCAGCAGCTGGCGCTGCAGGTACTCGATGTTCTCGGTGGTCGAGCTCGGCACGCGCACGCCGCCGTGAAAGCGGGCGAGCAGCCCGGCATCCGAGAGCAGCTTGACGTCGCGCCGCACGGTCTGCAGCGTGACCGCGAACTGCTCGGCGAGGGCCTCGACCGAGATCGAGCCGCGGCCCCGCACCTCCTCGAGCAACTGGGATTGGCGCGGGTTCGGCGTCATGGCAAGGCGGGCATTTTCCGGGGTGGAAGCGCCAGCGTACCGGCGCACGCCGTGCCGGCCATCGGGATCATCTCTCTTGCGCTTTGTGAATTTTCTGGATAAAAATGGAAAGTAGAAGACCAAAAACGAACACAAACGAACGTCCATCGACCGCCGTTTGTGATCAACCGAGGAAATCCATTGAACCTGCCCCGCCCCCGAGTCGAGCCGCCACGCTCGGCCGACGTCCCCGAGTGCCCGCCTGCGTGCGACGTGCTCGTGGTCGGGGGCGGCATCAACGGCGCCGGCATCGCGCGCGACCTGGCCGGGCGCGGCCACAGTGTCGTGCTGTGCGAGAAGGACGATCTGGCGCAGCACACGTCGTCCAGCAGCACCAAACTGATCCACGGCGGCCTGCGCTACCTCGAGTACTACGAGTTCGGCCTGGTGCGCAAGGCGCTGGCCGAACGCGAGGTGCTGCTCAAGAGCGCGCCGCACATCATGTGGCCGCTGCGCTTCGTGATGCCGCACGACCCGGGGATGCGGCCGGTGTGGATGATCCGCGCCGGGCTGTTCCTCTACGACCACCTCGCGCGCCGCGAAGTGCTGCCCGCATCGGCCACCGTCGACCTGCGCCGCCACCCCACGGGGCGGCCACTGAAGCCGTCGTTCACGAAGGGCTTCGTCTATTCCGACGGCTGGGTCGACGACGCACGCCTGGTGGTGCTGAACGCGATCGACGCGGCCGAACGCGGCGCGGTCGTGCTGACGCGCTGGCAGTGCGTGGCCGCAGAGCGCGGGCCGGCATCGTGGAAAGTGCGTCTCGAGAGCGCGCGCGGCGAACGGCGCGAGCTGACCGCGCGCGCGCTGGTCAACGCCGCCGGGCCCTGGGCCGCGCAATTCCTCAGCGAGCACGCGCGGCTGCCGCGCGCGAAGTCGCTGCGGCTGGTCAAGGGCAGCCACATCGTCGTGCCGAAGATGTTCGACCACGACCACGCCTACATCTTCCAGAACCCCGACAAGCGCGTCATCTTCGCGATTCCCTACGAACACGACTTCACGCTGATCGGCACGACCGACGTCGAGCACCGCGGCGCGATCGGCGAGGCCCGCATCGATGCGGCCGAGACCGCCTACCTGTGCGAACAGGCGAGCCGCTACTTCGCGACGCCGGTGACGCCGCGGGACGTGGTCTGGAGCTACGCTGGCGTGCGCCCGCTGCTCGACGACGAATCGGGCGACCCGTCGGCGGTGACGCGCGACTACCTGCTCGAGCTGGACACCGAGAGCGCGACGCTGCTGACCGTCTGGGGCGGCAAGATCACGACCTTCCGCAAGCTCGCGGAGGAGGCGGCCGACCTGCTCGCGGCACCACAAGGCGCGACGCGCGGCGCCTGGACGCACGGCGCGTTCCTGCCGGGCGGCGATCTCGCCGCCTCGATCGGCAAGGCATCGCACGCGCCCGCCGATGTCGTCGGCGACTTCGCCCGGTTTGTGCAGACCGTGACGCTGCGCCACCCGCAGGTGCCGGCGGCCGTCTGCCGGCGGCTGGCGCGCGCCTATGGGGCGCGCGTCGAGCCGCTGCTCGCCGGGGGCGCGCTCGGCGCCGAGGTTGCGCCGGGCCTGTACGAAGCCGAACTCGACTACCTGCACGACCATGAATGGGCGCGCAGCGCCGACGACGTGCTGTGGCGTCGCAGCAAGCTCGGCCTGCACTTCGACGCCGCGCAGCGCGACGCCGTCGCCGCCTGGTGTCATCGGCACTGGCCCGACCACGCCGCACCGACCGACACGACCTCGCGCCGCACGGAGACCTCATGGAACTGATGCTCGAACGCATCGAGCAACGCGTGGGCGCGAGCGCCCACCTGTACCCGCTCGACCTGACACTGGTGCCGCTCGCGGTGACCGTGCTGCTGGGTGCGACGCAAGCCGGCAAGACCACGCTGATGCGCGTGATGGCCGGGCTGGACGCGCCCTCGAAAGGCCGCGTGCTGGCCGACGGCGTCGACGTGACCGGCCTGCCGGTGCGCGAGCGCAACGTCGCGATGGTCTACCAGCAGTTCATAAACTACCCGTCGATGACCGTGGCCGACAACATCGCCTCGCCGCTGAAGCTGCGCAAGGAGGCCAACATCGCCGCGCGCGTCGCCGAGCTCGCCGCCAAGCTGCACATCGAGCAGTTCCTGAAGCGCCTGCCGGCGGAGCTGTCCGGCGGCCAGCAGCAGCGCGTCGCGCTGGCGCGCGCGCTGGCGAAGAACGCGCCACTGATGCTGCTCGACGAACCGCTGGTGAACCTCGACTACAAGCTGCGCGAGGAACTGCGCGACGAACTCTCGCAGCTGTTCGCGAGTGGCCGCTCGACCGTCGTCTACGCGACGACCGAGCCGACCGAGGCGCTGCTGCTGGGCGGCTACACCGCGGTGATGGACGCCGGCGAGCTGCTGCAGTACGGGCCGACCGCCGAGGTCTTCCACCACCCGCGCTCGATCCGCGTCGCGCGCGCGTTCAGCGACCCGCCGATGAACCTGATCGCCGGAAGCGCCACCGCCAACGGCGTGGTGCTGCCGGGCGGCGTGCAACTCGCGCGCTCGCTGCCGGCCGCGGAAGGCACGGCCCTGACCGTCGGCGTGCGCGCCGGCGCGCTGCGCGTTCAGGCACGCGACGGCGACCTCGTGCTCCCCGGCGTCGTCGAACTCGCCGAGATCTCCGGTTCCGACACCTTCGTGCACGTCGCCACGAAGGTCGGGGAACTCGTGGCGCAACTCACCGGCGTGCACCAGTTCTCGCTCGGCGCGCCGGTCAGCCTGTGCCTGGACCCGGCGCAGGCCTACGTGTTCGATGCCGACGGCGCGCTCCTCGTCGCACCGACGAGGACCTGACCATGGCCCGCATCGATCTCGACCTGGCGCACGCCTACAAGCCGAACCCGCGGCGCGACGAGGACTACGCGCTGCTGCCGCTGAAGATGAGCTTCGAGAACGGCGGCGCCTACGCGCTGCTCGGGCCCTCCGGCTGCGGCAAGACCACGCTGCTGAACATCGTCTCGGGCCTCGTCAAGCCCTCGCAGGGCAGCGTCCGCTTCGACGGCGTCGAGGTCACCGCGCGCACGCCGCAGCAGCGCAACATCGCGCAGGTGTTCCAGTTCCCGGTGATCTACGACACGATGACGGTGGCCGAGAACCTGGCCTTCCCGCTGCGCAACCGTGGCGTGGCGGCCGAGAAGATCAAGCAGCGCGTCGGCAAGATCGCCGAGATACTGGAGATGAGCGGGCAGCTGAACACGCGCGCCGCGGGTCTGGCCGCCGACGCAAAGCAGAAGATCTCGCTCGGCCGCGGCCTGGTGCGCGAAGACGTGAGCGCGGTGCTGTTCGACGAGCCGCTGACCGTGATCGACCCGCACCTGAAGTGGCAGCTGCGTCGCAAGCTCAAGCAAATCCACCACGAGCTGAAGCTGACGCTCGTTTACGTGACGCACGACCAGGTCGAGGCGCTGACCTTCGCCGACCAGGTCGTGGTGATGACGCGCGGTCGCGCGGTGCAGATCGGCAGCGCGTCGGAGCTGTTCGAGCGGCCGCAGCACACCTTCGTCGGCCACTTCATCGGCTCGCCGGGCATGAACTTTCTGCCGGCGCAGTGGAGCGCCGACGGGCTGTCGGTGGCGGGTTGCCACGTGCTCTGGCCCAGTGCGGCAACGCAGGCTGCCGGCGCCACGCTGCTCGGCGTGCGCCCCGAATACGTGACGCTGGAGTCGGCCGACGCACCCGGCACGATCCCCGCGGTCGTGACGCAGGCGCAGGACATCGGCACCTACTGGCTCGTCAGCGCGCGCATCGCCGGCAGCGACACGCCGATCCGGCTGCGCGCGAACCCGGCGCGCACGATCCCACGCGTGGGCGACGCGGTCCGGCTCGGCGTCGTCGGCACCCACACCTGCTTCTACCGTGACGAGAAGTTGATCGAGCCGGAGGTGGTCGCATGAAACCCGTGAACCAGAAGGCATGGCTGCTGGTCCTCCCGGTGGTGCTGTGCGTGGCGTTCTCGGCGATCCTGCCGCTGATGACGGTCGTGAACTACTCGGTGCAGGACATCATCTCGCCCGAGCGCCGCGTCTTCGTCGGCACCGAGTGGTTCAAGTCGGTGATGCGCGACGACGACCTGCTCGAGGCGCTGGTGCGCCAGATCGGCTTCTCGCTCGCGGTGCTGCTGGTCGAGATCCCGCTCGGCATCGGCCTGGCGCTGTCGATGCCGGCGAAGGGCTGGAAAGCGTCGGCGGTGCTGGTGCTGGTCGCGATCTCGCTACTGATCCCGTGGAACGTGGTCGGCACGATCTGGCAGATCTACGGCCGCACCGACATCGGCCTGTTCGGCGCCGCGCTGGCCCGTCTGGGCATCGACTACAGCTACACCGGCAACGCCACACACGCCTGGCTCACCGTGCTTTTGATGGACGTGTGGCACTGGACGCCGCTGGTCGCGCTGCTGTGCTTCGCTGGGCTGCGCGCAATCCCCGATGCCTACTACCAGGCCGCGAGCATCGACGGTGCCAGCAAGCTCGCGGTGTTCCGCTACATCCAGCTGCCCAAGCTGCGTGGGGTGCTGATGATCGCGGTGCTGCTGCGCTTCATGGACAGCTTCATGATCTACACGGAGCCCTTCGTGCTGACCGGCGGCGGGCCGGGCAACGCGACGACCTTCCTGAGCCAGTACCTGACGCAGAAGGCCGTGGGCCAGTTCGACCTCGGCCCGGCTGCGGCGTTCTCGCTGATCTACTTCCTGATCATCCTGCTGCTGTGCTTCATCCTCTACAACTGGATGCAACGCGTGGGCACGACCGACAAGACGGAGGCCGAGCATGGATGAGCGGCGCTTCAAGAAGCGGAGTTTGTTCCTGCTGCTGTACCTCGTGTTCGCCATCCTGCCGGTGTACTGGATGGTCAACATGTCGTTCAAGACGAACGAAGAGATTCTCAGCATCTTTTCGCTCTGGCCGCGCGCCTTCACCTGGGACAACTACAAGGTCATCTTCACCGATGTGTCCTGGTACTCGGGCTACATCAACTCGATGATCTACGTCGCGATCAACACCGTGATCTCGCTGGTCGTCGCGCTGCCCGCCGCCTATGCGTTCTCGCGCTACCAGTTCCTCGGCGACAAGCACGTCTTCTTCTGGCTGCTGACAAACAGGATGACGCCGCCGGCGGTGTTCCTGCTGCCGTTTTTCCAGCTCTACACGACGCTCGGCCTGATGGACACGCACATCGCGGTGGCGCTCGCGCACCTGCTGTTCAACGTGCCGCTCGCGGTGTGGATCCTCGAAGGCTTCATGAGCGGCATCCCGCGCGAGATCGACGAGACCGCGTACATCGACGGCTATTCGTTCCCGCGCTTCTTCCTGACGATCTTCATCCCGCTGATCAAGGCCGGCGTCGGCGTTGCGGCATTCTTCTGCTTCATGTTCAGCTGGGTCGAGCTGCTGATGGCGCGCACGCTGACCAGCGTGAACGCCAAGCCGATCGTCGCGGTGATGACGCGCACCGTCAGCGCCTCGGGCATGGACTGGGGCGTGCTCGCGGCGGCCGGCGTGCTGACCATCGTGCCGGGCGCGATCGTGATCTGGTTCGTGCGGCACTACATCGCGAAGGGTTTCGCGATGGGCCGCGTCTGATTCTCGGGAGGCTGCGATGTTCGCGTGGATGGCCTGGACCTTGCCGGTGGCGGTGTTCTTCTGCTGCATCGTGCTGATGCTCGTCGGCATGACGGTGTGGGAGCTCAAGGCGCCGACGGTCGAGCGCAAGGGCTGGCTGCCGATCGTCACGACGCGCGGCGACCGTTTGTTCATCGGCCTGCTCGCCGCCGCCTACGTGAACCTCGCGTTCGTCGCGGTCAGCGAGAAGATGATCGTCTGGTTCGGGCTGGCGCAGGAGCCGTCGATCTGGATCAGCTTCGTGGCCTCGATGCTGGTGCTCGCGCTGATCATGAGAAAGGGTTAGCGAGGCTGATGCAAAGGGACACCCGGTCGATCCTTCCCAGCCGGCGTGTCGTTCAACCAAAGGGAAGTACTTGAGGAGATGACGATGAAATTGCGCTTGAATGCTGTGGCCCTGGCCGCTGCCGCTCTGGCCCTCGGCCAGAGCGCATGGGCCGACGAAGCCGCGGCGAAGAAATGGATCGACGCCGAGTTCACGCCTTCGACGCTGAACAAGGATCAGCAGATGGCCGAGATGAAATGGTTCATCGACGCGGCGAAGAAGCTTCAGGCCAAGGGCGTGAAGGAGATCTCGGTCGTGTCCGAGACCATCACGACGCACGAGTACGAATCGAAGACGCTGGCCAAGGCCTTCGAGGAGATCACCGGCATCAAGGTCAAGCACGACATCATCCAGGAAGGTGACGTGGTCGAGAAGTTGCAGACCTCGATGCAGTCGGGCAAGTCGATCTACGACGGCTGGATCAGCGACTCGGACCTGATCGGCACGCACTACCGCTACGGCAAGATCCTGGCGCTGTCGGATTACATGGTCGGCAGCGGCAAGGAGTGGACGAACCCGGGCCTGGACGTCAAGGACTTCATCGGCACGAGTTTCACGACCGCGCCCGACAAGAAGCTCTATCAGCTGCCCGACCAGCAGTTCGCGAATCTGTACTGGTTCCGTGCCGACCTGTTCGCGCGCCAGGACCTGAAGGACAAGTTCAAGGCCAAGTACGGCTACGACCTCGGCGTGCCGCTGAACTGGAGCGCCTACGAGGACATCGCCGCGTTCTTCAGCGAAGACGTGAAGACGCTCGACGGCAAGCCGATCTACGGCCACATGGACTACGGCAAGAAGGACCCGTCGCTGGGTTGGCGCTTCACCGACGCCTGGCTGTCGATGGCCGGCACCGCCGACATCGGCATCCCGAACGGCCTGCCGGTCGACGAGTGGGGCATCCGCGTCGCCGACGACAAGTGCACGCCGGTGGGCGCCTCGGTGTCGCGCGGCGGCGCGACCAACTCGCCGGCCGCCGTCTACGCACTGACCAAGTACGTCGACTGGATGAAGAAGTACGCGCCCAAGGAAGCCACCGGCATGACCTTCGGCGAAGCCGGCCCGGTGCCTGCGCAGGGCCAGATCGCGCAGCAGATCTTCTGGTACACCGCGTTCACCGCCGACATGGTCAAGCCCGGCCTGCCGGTCGTGAACGCCGACGGCACGCCGAAGTGGCGCATGGCGCCGGGGCCGAACGGGCCGTACTGGAAGCAAGGCATGCAGAACGGTTACCAGGACGTGGGCTCGTGGACCTTCTTCAAGGACCACCCCGCCGACCGCACCGCCGCCGCCTGGCTCTACGCACAGTTCGTGACGAGCAAGACGGTCTCGGCGAAGAAGTCGGTGGTCGGCCTGACCTTCATTCGCGAGAGCGACATCAAGCACGAGTACTTCACCAAGAACGCCAACAAGTACGGTGGCCTGATCGAGTTCTACCGCAGCCCGGCGCGGGTGGCCTGGACGCCCACCGGCACCAACGTGCCCGACTACCCGAAGCTGGCGCAGCTGTGGTGGAAGAACGTGGCGGTGGCGGTGACCGGCGAGAAGACCCCGCAGGCGGCGATGGACAACCTGGCCGAAGAGATGGACCAGGTGATGGGCCGCCTCGAGCGCGCCGGCATGGCGCACTGCGCACCCAAGCTGAACGCGAAGGGCGCGCCCGACAAGTGGCTGAGCGACAAGGGCGCGCCGTGGAAGAAGCTGGCGAACGAGAAGCCCAAGGGCGAGACGATCGCCTACGACACGCTGCTGAACGCCTGGAAGGCGGGCAAGGTGCGCTGATCCACCCGCGCGAGTGAAGCCGCGCCCTGCCGATCGCAACGATCGGCAGGGCGTTATTCCCTGGTTGACGATGAACATCATCTTTCGCTGCGACCCGGCGCTGATCGAGTTGCTGCCGCGCCCGGTGCCGGCGCGCGAGGCGCTGCCGCAGTGGCTGCGCCAGATGGCGCCGCGCGCGCCGTCGGCCGTGCACCAGCGCAGCATCCGCACGCTCAAGCAATGCCCGCCCTTCGTCGATGCGATGGCGCATGGCTTCATGATCCTGCTGCCCTGCGACGTGACGGTGCGCTCCGGCCAGTTCAGCTGGGACTGGCCGCTGCCGACGCTGAGCCTGCACCATCATCCGCGCGCTCCGCTGAGCTTTCACGTGCCCGAGCAGCTCGCCGGCTCGCCGCTGGCGCATGGGCCGCGCTCGGCGATCAAGTTCAACAGCTTCTGGACCATCGAGCTCGAGCCCGGCTGGTCGCTGTTGGCGGCGCACCCGGCCAACCGCGACGACCTGCCGTTCCGCCTCGTCACCGGTCTGGTCGATGCGGACCGCTTCAGCGACGTGGGCATCAATTTCCCGGCGGTCTGGATCGACCCCGCGTTCGACGGCGTGCTGCCGCGCGGCACGCCGATCGCGCAGTGCCACGCGGTGCCTCGCGAGGCGCCGACGCTGGTCTGCGAACCGATGAGCGAAGCGCATACGCAGCGCTACGATGCGCTCGCGACCGCGATCATGGCCGGCCCCGGCGTATACCGCCAGGGTTACCGCAGCAAGCGCGCCAGGCCCTGATCAGGTGGTGGCGCGCAAGGCAGCGCGCAGCTCGTCGAGGTCCAGCCACAGGCGACCCGCGCTCGGCGCGCACAGCGCATGCGCGATGCGGCCGAAGCTGTCCTCACGCAGGCGGTAGGCGCGTGCATAGGCGCGCATCGCGTCGTCGGTGAGGCCGAGTTCCTGCAGCACGATGCCGAGGTTGACGTGTGCCTCGGCGCGCTCCGGCGCCAACCGCAGGACCGCCTGCAAAGCCTCGGCGGCCGCGGCAGCCTGATGCAGGTCCTGGCGCGCCAGCGCGAGTTGAAACCACGCGTCGGCGTGGTCGGGCGCAAGTGCGGCGGCACGCTCCAGCAGCCGCGCGGCGTCCTTCGCGTCGCCCGCCGCGCGCGCCGCCTCGGCACCCAGCATCAGCGTCGGCGGGTGATCGGGGCGCAGGCCGAGGCTGGCCTGCGCGTGCTGGCGAGCCTGCGCCGCATCGCCGTGCTGAAGGGTCAGCAGCGCCAGCAGCTGCAGCACGCCGGCATGCGGAGGATGCGCGGCCAGTGCATGCTCGCAGAGCAGCCTGGCGCGCTCGGGCTGGCCCGCGTTGACGTGGCGGATCGCCAGCTGCAGCACGTCCTCGACCGTCGCCGCGGCGGGGGCCATCGGCATCAGGCAGCGCTGGCGGCCCGCTTCCTCGCGACACGCGGCCGCGGCGGTGGCGGTGTCGGTGGCGCCGGCGGCCACGAGCGCATCGCCATCTCGACGCTGGCCAGCAAACTCGCGCGCGGCGCCCCGTCCTTGGCCTGCATCGACATGCCCTGGTAGACCGTGGCGTAGAAGTTCGCGAGCGCACCGGCATCGGTGTCGGCGGCCAGTTCGCCGTCGGCGATGCCGCGCTGGATGCGGGCCTGGATGTTCGCGACCCCGAGCGCGCGGCGTTTCGCGAGCGCGTTCTGCACATGCTCGGCGGCCACCGAGCAGTTGGTCGTGGCCATCACCATCATGCAGCCCAGCGGGTGGCATTCCTCGGTCAGCTCGGCGGCGGCGTCTTCCAACAGACGTTGGATCGCCCCGCGCGCGGTCGGCTCCTCGTCGAGCGCGCGCTGGCCGAAGCCGCCCGGGCCCTTGCCGTACCGCTCGATCGCCTCGAGGAACAGCCGCTCCTTGTCGCCGAACGCGGTGTACAGACTGGGTGGCGTGATGCCCATCGCGGCAGTCAGGTCGCTGATCGACGCGGCCTCGTAGCCATGCTCCCAGAACACGTGCATCGCTCGCTCGAGCGCAGCGTCGCGGTCGAACGACAGCGGCCGGCCGCGCGGTTTCGGTGGCGCAGCAGCGACCACCGTTGTCTCGATTGTCTTTTTCATAGCGATCGCTAATAAATCTCTTGACGAGGCCTTGTGCGATGGCTACATTGTGCCACATGCCGTAGCGTTCACTACGAAATATCTGACCCTGGCCTGAGGCCTCCAGTTCCGCAAATTCTCGCCGCCGAAATCGATGCTCGGCGGGCTGGGCGGAGCCTTGCCGACGACCGAACCGACGAAGGAATCATCATGTCGAACCACCGCCTCGCGCTCCCCGCCCGCCGCCGCCTCTGGGTCGCCGGCACCGTCCTGACCGCGCTCACGGCCATCGCCACCGCGGTGTTCAGCCTGCGCTCGGGCAGCGCCGACGCGTCGCCCGCCACCGTGCCACCGGCCACCGCCGTCTCGGTCGCGACCGTCGTCGCCAGCGACGTCGCAACCTGGGACGAATTCTCGGGCCGGCTCGAAGCCGTCGAAAGAGTCGACATCCGCTCGCGCGTCGCCGGCACCGTGCAGGCGGTGCATTTCCGCGAAGGGGCGCTGGTCAAGAAGGGCGATCTGCTGCTGACGATCGACCCGGCGCCCTACGCGGCCGAGGTCGACCGCGCCGAAGCGCAGGTCGCCGCGGCGCAGGCGCGCCTGTCGTACACGCGCAGCGAATTCGAACGCGCCCAGCGCCTGCTCGACGAGCGCGCGATCGCGCAGCGCGAGGCCGACGAGCGCATCAACGCGCAGCGCGAGGCCGATGCGAACCTGCGCGCCGCGCAGGCCGCGCTGCAGACCGCGCGGCTGAGCCTGGGCTACACGCAAGTGCGCGCGCCGGTCGCGGGCCGGGTCGGGCGTCTCGAGATCACTGTGGGCAACCTCGTCGCGGCCGGGCCAGGCGCGCCCGTGCTGACGACCCTCGTGTCGGTCAGCCCGATCTACGCCAGCTTCGATGCCGACGAGCAGGTCATCACGCGCGCGCTGCGCGATCTGCCCAGCGGGTCGAGCGCGCGCGCGCAGCTCGAGAAGATCCCGGTGCAGATGGGCACCGCGGCGACCGCCGACACGCCGTTCACCGGCCACCTGCAGCTCGTCGACAACCAGGTGGACGCGAAAAGCGGCACGGTGCGCGTGCGCGCGGTGTTCGACAACGCCGACGGCAGCCTGATCCCGGGCCAGTTCGCGAAGCTGCGCATGGGCCAGATCAAATCCACGGCCGCGCTGCTCGTCAACGAGCGCGCGGTCGGCACCGACCAGAACAAGAAGTACGTGATGGTCGTCGGCAGCGACAACAAGGCGGCGTACCGCGAGGTGACGCTGGGCGCGCACGCCCAGGGCTTGCGCATCGTGACCGCGGGGCTGAAGCCCGACGAGCGCGTGATCGTCAACGGTCTGCAGCGCGTGCGCCCGGGCGCGCTGGTGGCACCGCAGCCGGTGGCGATGGACATCAAGGCCGAGGCCGCGCGTTCATGACAGCCCCCGCTCGCCGAGTACGGCTCCCGGCCCCCCACGGGGGCGCGGGCCGGCTTGGGAGCGGCCCGGCGCTCGGCCCGCACGCCGTCCACATGGAACAAATCAAATGAATCTCTCGAAATTCTTCATCGACCGGCCGATCTTCGCCGGCGTGCTGTCGCTGCTGATCTTCCTCGGCGGCCTCATCGCGGTGCGCGGCCTGCCGATCTCCGAGTACCCGGAGGTTGTGCCGCCGTCGATCGTCGTGCGCGCGAACTATCCCGGCGCGAACCCGAAGGTGATCGCCGAAACCGTGGCGGCACCGATCGAGGAGCAGATCAACGGTGTCGAGAACATGCTCTACATGAGCAGCCAGGCGACCACCGACGGCCTGATGACCTTGACCGTCACCTTCAAGCTGGGCACCGACCCCGACAAGGCGCAGCAACTCGTGCAGAACCGCGTCGCACGCGCCGAGGCGCGCCTGCCGGAAGAGGTGCGGCGGCTCGGCATCACCACGGTCAAGAGCTCGGTCGACCTGACGATGGTCGTGCACCTGCTGTCGCCGAACGGCCGCTACGACATGACCTACCTGCGCAACTACGCGGTGCTCAACGTCAAGGACCGTCTCGCCCGCGTGCCCGGCGTCGGCGACGTGCAGCTGTTCGGCTCGGGCGACTACTCGATGCGCGTCTGGCTCGATCCGCAGAAGGTCGCGAACCGCGGCCTGTCGGCGAGCGACGTGGTCGCGGCGATCCGCGAGCAGAACGTGCAGGCCGCCGCCGGCGTGGTCGGCGCGTCGCCGGGCCTGTCGGGCATCGACGTGCAGCTCTCGGTCAACGCACAGGGCCGGCTGCAGAACGAGGAGGAGTTCGGCGAGATCATTGTCAAGAGCGGCGCCGACGGCGCGATCACGCGGCTGCGCGACATCGCCCGCATCGAGCTCGGCGCGGCCGACTACTCGCTGCGCTCGCTGCTCGACAACAAGGACGCGGTCGCGGTGCCGATCTTCGCCGCGCCGGGCAGCAACGCGATCGCGATCAGCAACGGCGTGCGCGCGACGATGGAAGACATCAAGAAGGCCATGCCCGAAGGCGTCGCCTACGAGATCGTCTACGACCCGACGCAATTCGTACGTGCGTCGATCGAATCGGTGGTGCACACCTTGCTCGAGGCGATCGCGCTCGTCGTGCTGGTCGTGATCCTGTTCCTGCAGACCTGGCGCGCCTCGATCATCCCGTTGCTGGCAGTGCCGGTCGCGGTGGTCGGCACCTTTGGCGTGATGAGTGTCTTCGGCTTCTCGATCAATGCGCTGAGCCTGTTCGGACTGGTGCTGGCGATCGGCATCGTCGTCGACGACGCGATCGTCGTGGTCGAGAACGTCGAGCGCAACATCGAGGCGGGCTTGAGCCCGCGCGACGCGACGTACCGGGCGATGCGCGAGGTCTCGGGGCCGATCATCGCGATCGCGCTGGTGCTGGTCGCGGTGTTCGTGCCGCTCGCGTTCATCAGCGGGCTGACCGGCCAGTTCTACCGCCAGTTCGCGCTGACGATCGCGATCTCGACGGTGATCTCGGCGATCAACTCGTTGACCTTGTCGCCGGCGCTGGCCGCGTTGCTGCTGAAGGGCCACGGCGCGCCGAAGGATGCGTTGACGCGCGGCATGGACCGCGTGCTCGGGCCGTTCTTCCGCGGCTTCAACCGGTTGTTCCAGCGCGGGGCGAGCGCGTACAGCGGCGGCGTGAAGCGCGCGATCTCGCGCAAGGCGCTGATGTTCGCCGTCTACCTTGCGCTGGCCGCCGCCACCGTCGCGATGTTCCGTCTCGTGCCGCACGGCTTCGTGCCGGCGCAGGACAAGCAGTACCTGATCGGCTTCGCGCAACTGCCCGACGGCGCCACGCTGGACCGTACCGAAGAGGTCACGCGCCGCATGGACGAGATCGTGATGAAGCAGCCCGGGGTGGAGCACGCGGTGACGTTCCCCGGCCTGTCGATCAACGGCTTCACGAACAGCTCGAACTCGGGCATCGTGTTCGTGACCTTGAAGGACTTCGATCAGCGCAAGGGCAAGGCCCTGAGCGCCGGCGCGATCGCCGGTGCGCTGAACCAGCAGTTCGGCCAGATCCAGGACGCGTTCATCGCGATCTTCCCGCCGCCGCCGGTGCAGGGGCTGGGCACGACCGGCGGCTTCAAGCTGCAGCTCGAAGACCGCGCCTCGCTGGGCTTCGACGCGCTCGACGCGGCGCAGAAGGCGTTCATGGCCAAGGCCTACCAAACGCCGGAACTGGCCGGGCTGTTCTCGAGCTGGCAGATCAACACGCCGCAGCTGTATGCCGACATCGACCGCACCAAGGCTCGCCAACTCGGCGTGGCCGTGACCGACGTGTTCGACACGATGCAGATCTACCTCGGCAGCCTGTACGCGAACGACTTCAACCGCTTCGGCCGGACCTACTCGGTGCGTGTGCAGGCCGATGCCGCCTACCGTGCGCGCGCCGAGGACATCGGTGCGCTGAAGGTGCGCTCGGCCAGCGGCGAGATGGTGCCGCTGGCGGCGCTGATGAAGGTCACGCCGAGCTTCGGCCCGGAGCGCGCGATGCGCTACAACGGCTTCCTGACCGCCGACATCAACGGCGGGCCGGCGCCCGGCTACTCGTCGGGCGAGGCGCAGGACGCCGTCAAGCGTATCGCCGCCGAGACGCTGCCGCCCGGCATCGCGTACGAGTGGACCGACCTGACCTACCAGGAGATCCTCGCCGGCGACTCGGCGTCGCTGATCTTCGCGGTCGCGATCCTGCTCGTGTTCCTGGTGCTCGCGGCGCAGTACGAGAGCCTGACCTTGCCGCTGGCGATCCTGTTGATCGTGCCGATGGGGCTGCTCGCGGCGATGACCGGCGTGTGGCTATCGGACGGCGACAACAACGTGTTCACGCAGATCGGGCTGATGGTGCTCGTCGGCCTGAGTGCGAAGAACGCGATCCTGATCGTCGAGTTCGCACGCGAGCTCGAGTTCGCGGGACGAACGCCGATCCAGGCCGCGATCGAGGCGAGCCGGCTGCGGCTGCGGCCGATCCTGATGACCTCGATGGCCTTCGTGATGGGCGTGCTGCCGCTCGTGCTCGCCACCGGCGCCGGCGCCGAGATGCGCCATGCGATGGGCGTGGCGGTGTTCGCCGGGATGATCGGCGTGACCGCGTTCGGCATCTTCCTGACGCCGGTGTTCTACGTGCTGCTGCGCCGCCTCACCGGCAACCGGCCGTTGAAGCTGCACGGCGGTGTGCCACACGTCGACCCGGCCGACGCGATCGGCGGCGCCGGCGGCGCGAGCCACGCGCTCAGCCCGCAGCCGGCCGCACCGCTCCGCTTCCCCGAATGAGCGCAGCGACAAGATTTTTGAAGGACATGACATGAACAACAAGCTCTTCAGAACCCGCTGGGCCCTGGCGCCGCTGTTCGCCGCGCTGGTGCTCGCCGGCTGCGCGACAACGCCTGCGTTCGAGCCGGCCGCTGCACCCGCGGCGCCGGCCGCCTTCAAGGAACTCGACGGCCGCTGGGCCGCGATCCAGCCCGCCGAGGCGCAGCCGCGCGGGCAGTGGTGGAAGGCCTTCTCCGATCCGCTGCTCGACGACCTGATCGCACGCGCCGAGCGCAACAACACCAGCATCCAGCTCGCCGCGGCGCGGCTCGCGCAGGCGCGTGCGCTGGTTCGATCGACCGATGCCGATCGCGCGCCGCAGATCGGCCTGACGGCCGGTGCGAATCGACAGACCGCGAGCCCGGCGTTCGGCACGACCGCACCCGGCACGGTGCTGAACGCCGGTGTCGGCGCATCGTACGAGCCTGACCTGTTCGGCCGGCTCGCGAAGGCGAGCAACGCCGCCGTGCTCGATGCGCAGTCGCGAGAGGCGCTGGTGCAGAGCACGCGGCTGCTGGTGCAATCGGACGTCGCGCAGGCCTACTTCGGCCTGCGCGCGCTCGATGCCGAGCGCGCGCTGGTGCGCCAGACCGTCGTCGCCTACCGCGACACGCTGCACCTGACCGAGCGCCGCTACCAGGCCGGCGACGTCGCCGAACTCGACCTCGCACGCGTGCGCACCGAGGTCGCCGCCACCGAGTCGCAGGCGCTCGCGCTGGACCAGCGCCGCGCCGGACTCGAACACGCGCTCGCGGTGCTGCTGGGCGAGTTGCCGAGTGGCCTGACGGTGGCCGAGGCGGACTGGAACGGCGCGCTGCCGCAGGTGCCGCCCGGCGTGCCGAGCACGGTGCTGGCGCGCCGCCCCGACGTGGCCGCGGCGCAGCGCGCGATGCAGGCCGCCCAGGCCCGCGTTGGCGTCGCGCAGGCGGCGTGGTTCCCGGACGTGGCGCTGACCGCATCCGGCGGCTTCGCGTCGACCGACCTCGGCGACCTGTTCAAGTGGTCGGCGCGCTCCTGGGGCATCGGCGCGCTGCTGTCGCTGCCAGTCTTCGACGGCGGCCGCCGCGAGGCCAGCCTGCAGAACGCGAACGCGCAGTGGGACGCCGCCGCCGCGGGCTACCGCGAGCAGGTGCTGGTCGCGTTCCGCGAGGTCGAGGACCAGCTCTCGGCACTGCGGCTGCTCGCCGATCAGGCCGGCGTGCAGGCGCAGGCAGTCGACTCGGCCACGCGCGCGACCGTGCTGTCCACCTCGCGCTACCGCAACGGCTATGTCAGCCAGCTCGAACTGCTGGACGCACGCCGCAGCGAACTCGCGAACCGGCGCGAGGCGCTGCAGGTGCGTGCCGCGCAGTATCAGGCGACGGTCGGGCTGATCCGGGCGCTCGGAGGCGACTGGGGCGCGACCGCGAGCTGATCGTGCGGGCAGTTCAGCGCGGCTTGCCGGCCTCTGCGACGAGCCACGCATCCACTGCCCGCTCGAGCACCGGCAAAGGCACCGAACCCTGATCGAGCACGGCGGTGTGGAAGCGGCGGATGTCGAAGCCTGCGCCGAGTCGTTGCTTCGCGCGCTCGCGCAGTTCGATGAACTTCAACTCGCCGATCATGTAGCCGAGCGCCTGCGCGGGTGACGAGTAGTAGCGGTCGACCTCGCTGGTGACGAAGCCGAGGTCGCGGCCGGTGCGCTCGGCCATGAAGTCGATCGCCTGCTGGCGCTGCCAACCCAGCGCGTGGATGCCGGTGTCGACGACGAGCCGTGCGGCGCGGAACGCCTGCCACTGCAGGTGGCCGAAGCGGCTGTACGGATCCTTGTACAGGCCGAGTTCGAAGCCCAGCGTCTCGGCATACAGCGCCCAGCCTTCGACGAACGCCACGTAGCCAGAGGCGCGGCGGAACTTCGGCAGCTCGCCGAGCTCGAGCGCGCGGGCAACCTGCAGATGGTGGCCGGGCACGGCCTCGTGCGCGACCAGCGTTTCCATCGCCCAGGTCGGCCGCGTGCGCCAGCCAGCGGCGTTGGCGTTGAACCAGCCGCCGCGCGTGCCGTCGAGCGTCGGGCCATCGTAGTACTCGGCGGTGTCGGGGCTGCGGTAGGCCGGCATCGCGCGCACGCCGTAGGGCGCGCGCGGCAGCACCGCGAACAGGCGCGGCAGCTCGGGGTCGATGCGCTTGGCGATGTCGCGGTAGCCGGCGAGCAGCGCCTCGGGGCTGGTGTGGAAGAACTTCGGGTCGGTGTTCAGGTGGACGATGAACTTCGCGAAGTCGCCGTCGAAGCCGACCTCGCGCCGCACCGCCTCCATCTCGGCGCGCAGCCGCGTCAGCTCGCGCAGGCCGATCGCGTGGATCTGCGTCGCGCTCAGCTCGGTCGTCGTCTGCGACCGCACGCGCGCCGCGTAGACCTCGGCGCCTTCGGGGTAGCGGCTCAGCGCGCCGTCGGCCGGCGCCGCCGGCAAGTAGGCGTCGGCAACGAACGCGCGCAACCGACGCAGCGGCGGCAGCACCTGCTCGGCGATCGCGACGCGCGCGCGCTCGCGCAGTGCCTGCTGCTCGGCGGCCGCGATCTCGCTGCCGAGTTGCCTGAACGGCGCGAAGAACGGCCCGGCCTCGGGCGCCGGCGCGAGTTCGGCGTCGAGCTGCACGAGCACACGTTCCAGCACGTTGCGCGGCGGCACCCAGCCCAGGCGCAGGCCCTCGCGCAAGCGGGCGATCTCCTGCTCGACGCGCTTCGGGTACGCGGCCATGCGCGCGAGCATCTGCTCGACCTGCGCGCGCGTCTGCACCGGGCTCGCCGCGAGCAATTCGGCGAGGTTCGACTGGAAGCCGCCGAGCGCGCCGAGGCTCAGGCTGCGGAAGCCGACGAAGCGCTCGTAGCGCAGTTCGTCCTGCAAGTCGAAGACGAAGATGTCGAGCGAGACCTGGTCCACCGGCGCGAGCGCGTCGCGCGGGATCGCCTGCGCGCGCGCCAGCGCCTCACGCGACGCGGCGAACCCGGCCGCGGTGGCCTCGGCCGATGCATCTTCGAGCCGGTCGCCGTAACGCGTGTCGCCGAGATAGCTGGCCCACTCGGGGTAGCGGCGCATCTGCGCCTCCCACCGATCGTCGAAGAGCTGATGCAGGCGCCGCGTTTGCGCCGCATCGGCGTTGGCGGCTCGCGCCGGCCGCGCGATGCCGCCGAGCATCAGCGTGGCCGCCGCCGCGCCGAGCAGGTGGCGCCGTCTCGTGTCGATCGAATCCATGCCCTCAGTGCCTCCTGCTTCGCTGCGCACCTTTCGCGCCGCAGCCCGATGATCGCGCTCCGGGGCGACGCGCTCCGGCGCTGCGGCACACTGCCCGCCACGATGAACTCGCCCCGCCGACCTTCCGGAATCCTTTTCGCCCTCGCCGCCGGCCTGATGTGGGGCCTGGTGTTCGTCGGCCCGCTGCTGCTGCCGGAGTATCCGGCAACGCTGCAGTCGTTCGGACGCTACCTCGCGTTCGGCCTGATCGCGCTGCCGCTGGCGTGGTTCGATCGCGGCCGGCTGAGGCAGCTGACGCGCGCCGACTGGCTCGAGGCGCTGAAGCTCGCGCTGGTCGGCAACATCGTCTACTACCTGTTCCTGGCCAGCAGCATCCAGCGCGCCGGCGGGCCGCTGCCGACGATGATCATCGGCACGCTGCCGGTGGTCATCGCGATCACCTCGAAGCTGCGCCGCGCGCCGCCCGGCGCACGCGTCGAGGCGCCGCTCGCGTGGCGTCGACTGGTGCCCTCGCTCGCGCTGATCGCGCTCGGGATCGCACTCGTCAACCACGTCGAACTCGAGCAGCTGCGGGCCGACCCGCACGCCGACCTCGCGCGCTACGCGCTGGGCGGCCTGCTGGCGGTCGGCGCGGTCGCGTGCTGGACCTGGTACCCGATCCGCAACGCCGAGTGGCTGCGCGCGCACCCCGACCGCAGCCCGCGCGGCTGGGCCACCGCGCAGGGCCTGATGACCCTGCCGCTGGCGCTCGCCGGCTACGCACTGACCTGGGGCTGGAACAGCGCCAGCGACGCCCCGTTCGCGATGCCGTTCGGCCCGCGACCGGCCGAGTTCATCGGGCTGATGTTCGCAATCGGCCTGTTCGCGTCGTGGCTCGGCACCTTGTGCTGGAACGAGGCGAGCCAGCGCCTGGCGCCGACGCTGTCGGGCCAACTGATCGTGTTCGAGACGCTGGCCGCACTGAGCTATGCGTTCGTGCTGCGCAAGAGCTGGCCGCAGGCCGAGACGCTGCTCGGCGTCGCGCTGCTGATCGCCGGTGTGGTCTGGGCGGTGCGAACACAACCCGCGCAGGCGAGCGCCGACGCGCACCCGAACTGATCGGTGCACCGACTCAGCGCAGGTACGGCGCGTCCGGAAGCTCGTTTGGATTCGCCTCGTCGGGCGCCAGCGCGAAGTGCTGCACCAGCAGCGCGTCGACCGCGTCGATGGCCTGGTTCAGCCCGGCCTCGAACTGCCCGGCCTGGAACGCCGCGCTCATCGTGGCGGCGATGCGCTGCCATTGCGCGGCGTCGACATGGCGCGCCAGGCCGCGGTCGGCGACGATCTCGATCGCGTGCTCGGCCAGCAGCAGGTAGATCAGCACGCCGTTGTTGTGCTCGGTGTCCCAGACGCGCAGCTTGCCGAACATCATCACCGCGCGCTCGCGCACCGGCGCGTCGCGCCGCAGGTAGCTCAGCGGCAGGCCGGCCTCGACACAGACGCGGATCTCGCCGCTGTGGCGCGCCTCGCTCGCCCCGACACGCGCCTCGATGCGCTGCAGCGCGCCCGCGCCAAGCAGGCGCTTCGCGTCGGTCTCGTCGAGCCGGCGATGTTTCAGGATGCGCAGCCAGCCCATCACCAGCTCCCCGACGCGCCGCCGCCGCCGAAATCGCCGCCGCCACCGGAGCCGAAGCCGCCACCCCCGCCGCTCCCACCACCGCCGCCGAAGCCGCCACCACCACCGCCCCAGATGACGGGGCCGCCGCCGCGCCCGATGCGCCCGCTGCCCATGCCCATCACGCCGATCAGGAACAGTGCGACCAGCCCGGCGCCGCCGGCCACCAGCAGGCTCGCGGTCAGGAACCATGCGATGCCGCCGACCGCGCCGCCGGTCAGCAGCGAACCGAGCTTGCGGCCGAAGATGCCGGTCAGGATCGCGCCGGCAATCGGCACGCCGACGAACAGGAAGATCGCCAGATCCTGCAGGTCGAAGCCGCCGAACAGGCCCTTGCCAGCCTTGCCGCCGCTCTTGCCGGTCGGCGCCGGCAAGGCCTCGCCGCCTATCGCCTTGTCGAGGCGGTCGATCGCGGCGTTCAGGCCGCCGGCGTAGTCGTTGGCCCGGAACGCCGGCTTGATCTGGTCGTTGATGATGCGCCCGGCGAGCACGTCGGGAATCGCGCCCTCGAGCGTTTTCGCGACCTCGATGTTGATGCGCCGGTCGTTCTTCGCGACGACGATCACGAGGCCGTCGCCGACATCGCGGCGGCCGACCTTCCAGGTGTCGGCCACCCGCTGGCCGTAGCTCGCGATGTCTTCCGGCTGCGTCGTCGACACGATCAGCACGACGACCTGCGCGCCGCGCTGCGTCTCGATCGCCGCGAGCTTGGCGGTCAAAGCCTGGGCCTGCGCGGCGCTCAACGTGCCGGTCTGGTCGACGACGCGACCCGACAGCGGCGGCACCGGCAGCACGTCCTGCGCGCTGGCCACGGCGCCGGCGAGGCCCAGCGCCGCGGCGACGCACAGCGCGAACAGGCGGCGCAGCATCAGCGGCTCGATGGCCTGTCGTCGATCACTTCGCCGCGGACGCCGGCTTGTCGAAGTTGACGCTCGGCGGCACCGAGATCTGCGCTTCGTTCTGCACCGTGAAGCTGGGCTTGACCTTGTAGCCGAACACCATCGCGGTCAGGTTGCTCGGGAAACTGCGCGCGAGCACGTTGTAGTCCGCGACCGTCTTGATGTAACGGTTGCGCGCCACGGTGATGCGGTTCTCGGTGCCTTCGAGCGTGACGCGCAGGTCCTGGAAGGCCTGGTTCGCCTTGAGCTGCGGGTACTGCTCGGCCACCACCATCAGGCGGCTCAGCGCGCCGGTCAGCTCGCCCTGCGCCTTCTGGAACTTGTCGAAGGCCTCGGGGTTGTTGACGAGCTCCGGCGTGGCCTGGATGCTGGTGGCCTTGGCGCGCGCCTCGATCACCTTGGTCAGCGTGTCCTGCTCGAAGCTGGCCTCGCCCTTGACCGTGGCGACGATGTTCGGGATCAGGTCGGAACGGCGCTGGTACTGGTTCAGCACCTCGGACCATGCGGCCTTGACCTGCTCGTCCAGGGTCTGGAAGTTGTTGTAGCCGCAGCCCGACAGGCTGAGCATCGCGAGTGCCGCGAACCCGGCCGCGAGGACGCGCCCGAACGAGGCGGACAGGGAAATCGCACGAGTCATGTTGTTCCTCCGAGAGATGGCGCGGCAATCCTAACCCGCGCGCCCAAGGTGCGGCCGGCCCGCGCGCTTTCAATGGTGGGGCGCACCGCCATGCCGATACGCGGCGATCACTCGGCCGGCAGGAACCCTTCGATAGAGAGGTAGCGCTCGCCGCTGTCGTAATTGAAGCCGAGCACCGTGGCGCCGGCGGCCAGCGACGGCAGCTTCTGGGCGATCGCCGCGAGCGTCGCGCCCGACGAGATGCCCACCAGCATGCCTTCCTCGCGCGCGGCGCGCCGCGCCATCTCGCGCGCGGCCTCGGCCTCGACCTGGATCACGCCGTCGAGCAGCGCGGTGTGCAGGTTCTTCGGGATGAAACCCGCGCCGATGCCCTGGATCGGGTGCGGGCTCGGCTTGCCGCCGCTGATCACCGGCGACGCACTCGGCTCGACCGCGAACACCTGCAGCTTCGGCCACATGCGCTTGAGCACCTGCGCGCAGCCGGTGATGTGCCCGCCCGTGCCGACACCGGTGATCAGCGCATCGACCCCGCTCGGGAAATCGGCGGCGATCTCCTGCGCGGTGCTGCGCACGTGCACGTCGATGTTCGCCGGGTTCTCGAACTGCTGCGGCATCCAGCCATTCGGCGTCTGCGCCAGCAACTCGTTGGCGCGCGCGATCGAGCCGTTCATGCCCTTCTCGCGCGGCGTCAGCTCGAAACGCGCGCCGTAGGCCAGCATCAGGCGGCGGCGCTCGATGCTCATGCTGTCGGGCATCACCAGGATCAGCTGGTAGCCTTTCACGGCCGCGACCATCGCCAGGCCGACGCCGGTGTTGCCCGAGGTCGGCTCGATGATCGTGCCGCCGGGCTTGAGCGCGCCCGAGGCCTCGGCCGCTTCGACCATCGCCAGCGCGATCCGGTCCTTGATCGAGCCGCCGGGGTTGGCGCGCTCGCTCTTGATGTAGACGCTGTGCGTGCCGCCGAACAAGCGGTTGATGCGGATGTGCGGCGTGTTGCCGATCGTGTGCAGGATGTCGTTGGCCAGCATGCAAAGCCTCCCCGGTGTGCGCTGCGCATTATGGGCACGACCGCACGCAGCGGTTTGCGACAATCCGCCGATGCATGCTCCGCTCCGCAATGACAGCTTCCTGCGCGCCTGCCTGCGCCAGCCCACCGCGCACACGCCGGTCTGGTTGATGCGCCAGGCCGGCCGCTACCTGCCCGAGTACCGCGCCACGCGGGCCAAGGCCGGCAGCTTCATGGGGCTGGCGACGAGCCCGGACTTCGCCACCGAGGTCACGCTGCAACCGCTCGAGCGCTATGCGCTCGACGCGGCCATCCTGTTCAGCGACATCCTGACGGTGCCCGACGCGATGGGCCTGGGCCTGAGTTTCGCCGAGGGCGAAGGCCCGCGCTTCGCGCACCCGGTGCGCGACGAGGCCGCGGTCGCCAGGCTGGAAGTGCCGGACATGACCAGGCTGCGCTACGTGTTCGACGCGGTCGCCTCGATCCGCCGCGCGCTGGACGGGCGCGTGCCGCTGATCGGCTTCTCGGGCAGCCCGTGGACCCTGGCCTGCTACATGGTCGAAGGTGCGGGTTCCAGCGACTACCGGCTCGTCAAGACCATGCTCTACCGCCGCCCCGATCTGCTGCACCGCATCCTCGAGGTCAACGCCGCCGCGGTGGCGCAGTACCTGAACGCGCAGATCGAGGCGGGCGCACAGGCCGTGATGATCTTCGACAGCTGGGGCGGCGTGCTCGCCGACGGCGCGTTCCAGCAGTTCAGCCTGGCCTACACGCGCCGCGTGCTGGCGCAGCTCAGGCACGAACACGAGGGCGCGCGCATCCCGCAGATCGTGTTCACGAAGGGCGGCGGCCCGTGGCTGGAGGAGCTCGCCGCGGCGCAGCCGGACGTGGTCGGGCTCGACTGGACCGTCAACCTCGGCGCGGCCCGCGCGCGCATCGGCGACCGCGTCGCACTGCAGGGCAACATCGACCCGAACGTGCTGTTCGCCGAAGCGGCGCAGATCCGGGCCGAGGTGGCGCGCACGCTGACAAGCTTCGGCGCAGGCCCCGGGCACATCTTCAACCTCGGCCACGGCATCAGCCAGCACACGCCGCCGGAGAACGTCGCGGTGCTGGTCGACGCGGTGCACGAGCTGTCGGCGGGCGGGCGCGGCCAGCCCTGAGGCTCGCGGAAGACGACCCGCGCAAGCTTTTCTTCAGCAGGTAAGTAAGCACTCAGGGCTTGACTTATCCCCAAAAGCGAGCATTCGCTTTGCACACCCGTCAAGCTGTTGCGGCGCAGCATGGGATTTCCACCAATACGCGCTAAGTCCTTGATTTCATTGATTTGCTTTCGATGCCGTGAAAGCGGGCAATCTTTCGCGCAACAAGGCGCAGCCAGCGTTTCCGGCCATTCCGAGGGTGGTTACGCACAAAGTTATCCACAGCAGAAGTGGAAAGCTTTGAAAGGACTTAAAAATCATTGACTTAACGCAGCTTCATAAACGAGAGCCGAGGTTTGGGCGCTAACTTCACCACTGCACCGTTGGTTGGCGATCCATCGACGGCGACCTTGGTGCGGGTGGCCGTGGACGCGCCGCAGCACACAGGACTGTCCGCTCCGCTCGACTACTCGAGTGAGCGCCCGCTGCCGGCCGGGACCCTGGTCAGCGTTCCGCTGGGTCGGCGCGAAGTGCCGGGTGTGGTGTGGCACGGTGCGCCCGATGCCAGTATGTCCACCACGAGCGTGACGCTGCGGCCGGTGAGCGCGGCACTGACCTCGCTGCCGCCGCTCGGCGCGGCCTGGCTCGAATTGGTCGACTTCGCCGCCGCGTACTACCAACGCAGCACCGGCGAGATCGCGCTGTCGGTGCTGCCGCCCGAGCTGCGCAAGCTCGACGACGCGCAGCTCGCGAACCGCATCAAGAAGCTGTACAAGGCGCTCGGGGCGCCGACCGATGCCGCGCCGCCGACGGCAGCGCCGGCATTGACCGACGACCAGTCTCGCGCACTCGCCGCGATCGCCGCCGCCGGCGCGCAAGCCGCACCAGCGCCGCTGCTGCTGCACGGCGTCACCGGCAGCGGCAAGACTGAGGTCTACCTGGGTGCCGCGGCGCAGGCGCTCGCCGCGGGCCGGCAGGCGCTGGTGCTGGTGCCCGAGATCAACCTGACGCCGCAACTCGAGGCGCGCTTCGCCGAGCGTTTCGCCGGCCGACACATCGTCTCGCTGCACAGCGCGCTGACGCCGGCGCAGCGGCTGCGCAGCTGGCTCGCCGCGCACCTCGGGCTGGCCGACCTGGTGCTGGGCACGCGGCTGGCGGTGTTCGCGTCGATGCCGCGGCTCGGGCTGATCGTCGTCGACGAAGAGCACGACCCGTCCTACAAGCAGCAGGAAGGCGCGCGCTACTCGGCGCGCGATCTGGCGGTCTACCGCGGCCGGCTGGAGCGGGCCTGCGTCGTCCTCGGCTCGGCGACACCGTCGCTGGAGAGCTGGCAACGCGCCGCCGAGGGCCGCTACACGCGGCTGGCGCTGCCGGCACGCATCGGCGGCGGCGCGCTGCCTGCGGTGCGCCTGGTGGACATGAACCAGCAGCCGAAGACCCGGGGCGCAGCCACCGCGCTGTCGGCACCGCTGGTGGCCGCGCTGCAGGAACGGCTGGCACGCGGCGAGCAGAGTCTGGTGTTCCTGAACCGGCGCGGCTATGCGCCGGTGCTGCATTGCGGCGAATGCGGCTGGAAGAGCGGCTGCCCGCATTGCAGCGCCTGGCGCGTGTTCCACAAGCTCGATCGCACGCTGCGCTGCCACCATTGCGGCTTCGCCGAGCGCGTGCCGCGCGCCTGCCCGGATTGCGGCAACCTGGACATCGCGCCGATCGGACGCGGCACCGAGCGCCTCGAGGAGCAGCTCGGCGCCCTGCTGCGCACGCCCGACGACCGGCCGGCACGCATCGCCCGCATCGACGCCGACAGCACGCGCCTGAAGGGCGCGCTCGAAGCGCAGCTCGGCGCGGTCCACGCCGGCGACGTCGACGTGCTGGTGGGCACGCAGATGGTGACCAAGGGCCACGACTTCCGCCGCATCACCTTGGTCGCCGCGGTGAACCCGGACAGCTCGCTGTTCAGCAGCGACTTCCGCGCGCCCGAGCGCCTGTTCGCGCTGCTGATGCAGGCCGGCGGCCGCGCCGGCCGCGACGTCGAACAGGCCGCGCGCAGCGAGCTGTGGCTGCAGACCTGGCACCCGACGCACGCACTGTACGGCGCGCTGCGCCGCCATGACTTCGAAGCCTTCGCAGCGAGCCAGCTGAAAGAGCGCGAGATGGCCGGGCTGCCACCGTTCTCGCACCTGGCGATCCTGCGCGCCGATGCACGCACGCCGCAGGCCGCGCGCGCGTTCCTGCAGGCCGCCGCGACGCTCGGATCGACTCTGCCGAACGCCGCGCAGGTGATGGTCTACCCGCCGGTGCCGATGGCGGTGGCGCGCGTCGCCGACGTCGAGCGCGTGCAGATGCTGGTCGAGTCGGCCTCGCGCATGGCGCTGCAGCGCTTTCTCGCACAGTGGTTGCCCGCGCTGCATGGCTTGCGGCGCGAGCAGGCGAACGCACAGCAACGCATCCTGCGCTGGGCCGTCGACGTCGATCCGTCAGCGATTTGATGAAGGGCGCGGCCGGCGCGGGCTCGGGCGGCCCGAGCTGGGCGCGGCGACGGGCCGGGAGACGTCGGCCAGCAACAGGGTCGCACGCACCAGGCCTTCGACCGCATCGCTGAGGTCCTCGGGCGGCTCCAGGCTCTCGATCTCGGCGAGGAGTTCGTCGGCGTCTTCGAGATCGTCGGGCGCCAGGTGGCGGTAGACCAGCGCGAGCGGCTCGGTCAGCGCCTTCGCATCGAGCGCCATCAGATCGGGGAAGAGTTCGAGCGCGGTCGCGAAGCCGGCGACCCAAGGGTAGACCGCGTCGATCGCGCCGACATCCTGCCCGGCGGCGTCCTCGTCATCTTCGCCGTCGAAGACCGGGCGGTCGGCGCGCACGTCGTCGTCCTCCAGCTCGAAGACCCAGGGGTCGAACCATTGGCGGCGCTGGATCGCATCGTCGAGCTCGGCGTGGCGGCGCAGAACGAGCGAGTGCAGTCTTGCTGCGTCGAAGTTCGGCGGCAGCGCGCGGCCGTCGGCGTCGGTGACGTGCGGCAGCCAGCGCGCGACCGCCACACGCCGCGGCTGCAGCAGCACGCCGCACAGGTAGCCGTCGATCATGCTGACATCGAGCGCCTCGAGCGGCGCCGGCACCCGATCGACGAGGGCTTGCAACTCGTCGAGTTCGAATTCGCTCAGCGGCCGGGCCGCACGTGGTGGTGACTTCGGGGGTTGGCCAGGCATCGCGCATTGTCGCGCCACACGCTCGGCGCCGTGCGTCCACGACCGGGCAGGCTCGTGGCGTCTCGGGGCCGTCCCTCAAACTGGGGATGGCCGCCGCCCCAGGGCGTCCCTAGAGTCGGGGCACTGCTGTCACACGGCGCCTTCCGCGAAGGCACGAAGCAAGGTTCGACAGGCCCGAGAAGTCCAACACGGCGAACAGGGCGCAGAACCGCTACCGGTCCCAACGACGTCCTTTCCGAAGGACTTCCAAACCCACCCGCTCGCGCGGGTGGGTTTTTTTTGGTCCGGTGTGGCCGGATCACGCTCGCATAGACTGTCCGGCTGATCCGTTTCCACGCGAGGAGATTCACCATGGGCGCACCCGAAGCCTTCACGGCCACGACCGAAGTCGGTCACTACATTGACGGCCGCACGGTCGCGACCACGTCCGGGCGCCGCCAGCCGGTGTGGAACCCGTCGACGGGCGCAGTGGCGCGCCAGGTCGCGCTGGCCTCGGTCGACGAGGTCGCGGCCGCCGTCGCCTCGGCGAAGGCCGCGTTCCCGGCCTGGGCCGACACGCCGCCCATCCGCCGCGCGCGCGTCATGAACAACTTCCTCGGGCTGCTGAACCAGCACCGCGACACGCTCGCCGCGATGATCACCGCCGAGCACGGCAAGGTCTTCACCGACGCGCAGGGCGAGGTCACGCGCGGCATCGACATTGTCGAGTTCGCCTGCGGCGTACCGCAGCTGCTGAAGGGAGACTTCACCGACCAGGTCTCGACCGGCATCGACAACTGGACGCTGCGCCAGCCGCTGGGCGTGGTGGCCGGCATCACGCCGTTCAACTTCCCGTGCATGGTGCCGATGTGGATGTTCCCGGTCGCGATCGCCTGCGGCAACACGTTCATCCTCAAGCCGAGCGAGCGTGATCCGTCCTGCTCGGTGTTCATGGCGCAGCTGCTGACGCAGGCCGGGCTGCCCGACGGCGTTTTCAACGTCGTGCAGGGCGACAAGGTCGCGGTCGACGCGCTGCTCACGCACCCTGACGTGAAAGCGCTGTCGTTCGTCGGCTCGACGCCGATCGCGCAATACATCTACGAAACCGGTGCGCACCACGGCAAGCGCGTGCAGGCGCTGGGCGGCGCGAAGAACCACATGGTGGTGATGCCCGACGCCGACATCGAGCAGGCCGTCGATGCGCTGATCGGCGCGGCCTACGGCTCGGCCGGCGAGCGCTGCATGGCGATCAGCGTCGCGGTGCTGGTCGGCGACGTGGCCGACAAGATCGTGCCGAAGCTGGCCGCGCGCGCGAAGACGCTGAAGGTCAAGAACGGCATGGAGCTCGACGCCGAGATGGGCCCGATCGTCACCAGGCAGGCGCTCGAACGCATCGAGGGCTACATCGGCGTGGGCATCGAGGAAGGCGCGAAGCTCGTTGTCGACGGTCGCGGCCTCAAGGTGCCGGGGCACGCCGAGGGCTTCTTCACCGGCGGCACGCTGTTCGACCACGTGACGCCCGAGATGCGCATCTACAAGGAAGAGATCTTCGGGCCGGTGCTGTCGTGCGTGCGCGTGCACGACCTGAAGGAATCGGTCGACCTGATCAACGCCCACGAGTTCGGCAACGGCGTGGCCTGCTTCACCAGCGACGGCAACGTCGCGCGCGAGTTCTCGCGCCGCATCCAGGTGGGCATGGTCGGCATCAACGTGCCGATCCCGGTACCGATGGCGTGGCACGGCTTCGGCGGCTGGAAGCGCAGCCTGTTCGGCGACATGCACGCCTACGGCGAAGAGGGCGTGCGCTTCTACACCAAGCAGAAGTCGATCATGCAGC